>UMAK01028767.1_pt1 | contig 64094 bp, 59 predicted proteins | sample 1963681 | NCBI WGS metagenome assembly UMAK01 (sample SAMEA4835913, study PRJEB28245) | human gut metagenome | biome: gut microbiome; material: fecal sample | place: Denmark | collected 2008 | reverse complement strand
AAACTTTTATAATTGCTTGATAAAGCAATCAGCTAAACCATAATTTACCAACTCTTACAAAGAACCGATCGGATTTAGATTATGTTTTTAATTTTGAAATAAATTGTGATGGGAGGATAGAAAATGGACGATAGAAACGATAATTTAATACTTTTGCCCGTTCTGCCGCTCAGAGGACTTGTTGTTTTTCCGAAAGCGCTCATTCATTTTGATGTGGGAAGAAAGAAGAGCATCAGTGCTATAAATGCCGCTATGAAAAACGATCAGCTTATTTTTCTTGTTACACAGAAAGACGCTGCCGAAAACGACCCTGATATTACAAAATGCTACACAACAGGCGTAGTTGCAAAAATTGTTCAGGTAATCAAACAGCCCGACAACTCAACAAGAGTTGTTATTGAGGGCAAATTCAGAGCCGGAATTGTAACTCCTGTATTCGATAAAAATTGTCTTATGGCCGAAGTTGAGCCTTATCCTGATAAAAAATTCAAGCATACTTCCGAACAACTCGGTTTGATGCGTGCTGTCAGATTGGAATTTGAAAACTATGTCAAGGTAGCTCCTCGAGTACCTAATGATATTATATTTAAAGTTGCCTCTTGTAAGTCTTGCGGCGAGCTTGCAGACTACATAGCTGACAACATTGTGCTTGATTATCAGGCAAAGCAAACTATTCTTGAGGAACTCGACCAAACCGAGCGACTTGATATGTTGCTTGACATTCTTATAAATGAAACTTATATTCTTTCAATCGAAAAAGATATTGTTCAAAAAGCAAGAGACAGAATTGAAGAAAATCAGCGTGATTATTTTCTAAGAGAGCAGAAAAAGATTATTGAAGAAGAACTCGGCGAGGACGATAATCCGTCCGCAGAGGCAGAGGCTTACGCCGAAAGAATTTATGCTTTGGAACTTTCCGAAGAAACTGAAAATATCCTCATCAAAGAGTGCAAAAAACTTATGCGTATGCCTTACGGAAGTCAGGAGGCGTCTGTAATCAGGACTTATCTTGACACAGTGCTTGACCTTCCGTGGAACACAGCTACCAAAGATAAAATTTCCGTTACCAAGTTAAGAAAAGAACTTGATAAATCGCATTTTGGACTTGCAAAAATAAAAGAAAGAATTATCGAACAGCTTGCTGTTGCAAAGTTGAGAGGCTCACAGGATGGACAAATTATTTGTTTTGCAGGCCCTCCCGGTGTTGGTAAAACATCTATTGCTCAGTCAATAGCGAAAGCAATCGGCAGAAAAAGTCAGCGAATAGCCCTCGGCGGCGTGCGTGACGAGGCAGAAATCAGAGGTCACAGAAGAACTTACATCGGCTCTATTCCGGGCAGAATTATGACTGCCATTCAGAATGCAGGTTCAAACAATCCTGTTCTTATTCTTGACGAAATCGATAAACTTGCCAGCGATTACAAAGGTGACCCTACATCCGCTTTGCTTGAAGTCCTCGATTCGGAACAGAACAACAAGTTTGTTGACCATTATATTGATATTCCTTTTGATTTGTCTAATGTAATGTTCATTACAACAGCCAATGATGTATCACAAATTCCCGCACCGTTGCGTGACAGAATGGAAATCATTGAGCTTGACAGCTATACAAGAGAAGAAAAATTTAACATTGCTAAAAAGCATCTTGTTCCAAAGCAGCTTGAAAAGTGCGGATTTACCGCTAAAGAGGTTAAATTTACTCAATCGGCGCTGTATTTCCTAATTGATTTTTATACAAGAGAGGCGGGTGTTCGTACTCTTGAAAGATTAATCGGAAATGTGCTCCGTAAATGCGCAGTTAAAAAACTTGAAGACGAACAGGAAACTTTTAAAATTACAGACAAAGAAATTCTTGAAATGCTCGGACACAAGAAATTTACAACCGATAAATTGCCGTCAAAGGACGAAATCGGCACTGTAAACGGACTTGCTTGGACAAGCGTCGGCGGTGAACTTTTACCGATTGAAGTTGCGGTTATGGAGGGCACGGGCAAACTTGAGCTTACGGGTTCTCTCGGCGATGTTATGCAGGAGTCGGCAAAGGCTGCCGTTACTTGCATAAGAAGTCACGCAAATTCACTCGGAATTAATCCGCAGTTCTATAAAAATAAAGATATTCACATTCACGCTCCCGAGGGTGCTGTACCAAAGGACGGTCCTTCGGCGGGTATTACAATGGCAACCGCCATTTATTCAGCTTTGACAGGAAAGCCCGTAAAGCGTGATGTTGCAATGACAGGTGAAATTACCCTACGAGGCAATGTAATGCCAATAGGCGGCTTAAAAGAAAAGAGTATGGCTGCATATAAATCGGGCATTAAAACCGTTATCATTCCAAAGGAAAATGAAGCAGACCTTGAGGAAATAGACCCTGTTGTAAAGGAAAAAGTAAGTTTTATTCCTGTTACAAGTTTCTCGCAGGTAGTCCCGATTGCAATAGTCGATGTACCTGTAATTTCAGAAAAGCAATGGAACGCAGTTGCCGATAATACGGTAACTACCAAATCGGAAAACATCAGACAGTAGGGGTGAGGTAAATGAATTTTAACGAAGTACAATTTGAATTTGCCGCCGGCACAAAAGAACAGCTGCCAAAATCTGATATGCCCGAAATTGTTTTTTCAGGACATTCAAATGTCGGAAAATCCTCGCTTATCAACAAACTTGTGCAGAGAAAAGCACTCGCAAGAGTCAGCGCCCAACCGGGTAAAACAGCGACCATAAACTTCTATAAATTAAGAGAATTTCGTATGGTTGACCTGCCCGGTTACGGCTACGCAAAGGTTTCAAAAAACGAAAAGAAACGCTGGGCTGAACTTGTAGAGGGATATTTTGCACAGGAAAGAAATATAAAATTGATTATCCAAATTCTCGATATGCGCCATCCTCCTACAGATGACGACCTTGAGATGGTGGACTTTCTTTACAAAAGTAATTACCCATTTGCTGTAGTGCTTACAAAGCGTGACAAGCTGAACAAAACAAACCAGAAACTACAGCTTGAATACTATCAGGATATTTTCAGCACAATCGAAGATTTACCTATGATAGAGTTTTCGGCACAGGACGGATATGGCAAAGAGGAAATAAAGGCTCTTATAGAGTCACATATTTTGCAGACCGAATAAAAGGCTGCGCAAGTAAATATCAGGAGGTATGAGAGAATGTTTGTAAATGATTGCTTAAACATTAACGAAAAAGGACATCTTACAATCGGCGGTTGCGACACAGTTGAGCTTGCAAAGGAGTACGGCACTCCGCTTTATGTACTTGACGAAAACACAATCAGAACAACCTGCCGTTCATATGTTGAGTCTTTCAAAAAGTTCTACAACGGCAACGGTATGCCGCTTTATGCCAGCAAGGCGCTTAGCTGTAAGGAGCTTTGCAGAATTGCAAACGAAGAGCATCTCGGACTTGATGTAGTATCGGGCGGCGAGATTTATACAGCACAGCAGGCAGGTTTTCCTATGGAGAAAACCCATTTTCACGGCAACAATAAAACAGCCGCTGAAATTGAATTTGCACTTAACGCAGGCGTCGGCACATTTGTAGTTGACAACCTTTACGAGCTTGAGCTTTTAAACGAAATTGCAGGCAAACTCGGTAAAAAGGCAAAGATTTCATTCAGAATCAAGCCTGGTGTTGACGCTCACACACATAACTTTATCAGAACAGGTCAGATTGACTCAAAGTTTGGCTTTGCACTTGAAACAGGCGAGGCTTTTGAGGCTGTTAAAAAGGCTCTTGAATACGAAAATGTAAACCTTGCAGAACTTCACTGCCACATCGGTTCACAGATTTTTGATATTGACCCATTCGTTACAGCTGCAGAAATTATGATGGACTTCATCGGCAAAATTAAGGACGAGCTTGGTGTTACAATCAGCAACTTAAACCTTGGCGGTGGCTTTGGTATTATGTATGTAAACAGCGACGAGCCTGTTCCTTATGAGAATTATATGGAAAAAGTATCTGTTGCCGTAAAAGCAAAGGCTGCGGAACACAATGTGCCTGTACCTTACATCTTTATTGAACCGGGCCGTTCAATCGTCGGTGAGGCAGGTATTACGCTTTACACCGTCGGCGGTATTAAAGAAATCCCTGACATCAGAACCTATGTATCTGTTGACGGCGGTATGACCGACAACATCAGATATGCGCTTTATCAGTCTGATTACACAGTAGTAAACGCAAGCCACGCAGACAAAGAGGCTACACAGACCGTTACCGTTGCAGGTAAGTGCTGCGAAAGCGGCGACCTTGTACAGGAACACACACAGGTAGCTCCTGTTACAGTAGGCGATACACTTGCTGTTCTTTCAACAGGTGCATATAACTACTCAATGGCATCTAATTATAACAGAATTCCTCGTCCTGCTATTGTTATGGTAAACAACGGCAAGTCAAGAGTTATTGTTAAGAGAGAAAGCTACGAAGATATCGTAAGAAACGATATTTGATAAAAAATTAAAGGTCACTTTTGAGAAATCGGAAGTGACCTTTAACTATAAGGAGCAAAAATATGACATATGAAAACAAATATAAATTAGCTGAAAAATCAGGTATTATGTTACCAAAAGAAATTTTAAAAGACGAAAATATTGTTGGTATTTACGAGTTTTTTTATTACACAAATGACAGCGATAAAATTTGCTTTTATATAGGAAAATCAACCAATATAAAAGGTAGGCTTTTAGATTCAAGTGAAGGCCATATTTACAGATATTTAAAATACTATATTCAAAATAATAAATTAGAATGTAATTATTATGTTCCTAGTAAAATCGACGAATATATTAATAAAGGTTATAAAATTAAATTAGAAATAAAAGAAATAGATTACAAAGATACTTCTTTTTCAAGAGCAGCTCACAGACTTGCGTTTGCCGAATTACAAGAAATTGTAGCATACCAAACAATAGGTCAATGCTTAGACCAACTACCGGAAGGAGTCGGTAAGAATGAAGAAAATTTTTGGAATAACAATTACAAATTAGATAACAAATAAAACAATAATTTATAAATTTAGGACAAGCTTTTTCATATTTTGGCATAACGTGAAATAGCCATTATAAACAGAAAATGAATTCTGTTTTTTTGCAAGACATACAATTTAAAAACCAAAGTTTACACCGTCGAAAATAGTCGGCGGTAATTTTTTGCCTTAAAAGGGGATAGGTTATTCCTTGAAATTTTAAAATAAAATTATCATTTTAAAATCCGAACAATGAGTTAATTCTTAATCTATAAAATTTACATAACCGTTATTTATTGAATTTATCAAGACCGAGAATGTAATCACTTGACACTCTGTAAATCATACAAAGTGAAATCAAATGCTTTATAGGCAAATCACGCTTTCCGCTTTCATATTTGCTGTACTGTTCCTGCCTTGTATGCAGCAGAAAAGCAATCTCCGCTTGAGTATATCCGTTTGCGATTCTTAATTCCCTTAATCTTTTAGTGTAGTCCATAAAATCACCGCATTTCAAAATATTACTATTTGTATTATATCATTGTTTATGTGCGTTTGCAACTAAAGCAAATGTTAAAAATCCAACTGACGAACTATACAAAACGGTAAGTTAGTGTTAAAAACTTATTTCAAAGCAACTCGAGCACAAGCAACTTTCATAACTTAGGTAAAATATTTTTATTTTCGACAAAATAATAGCTAAATATTAACAAGTTTATAAACTTTATTTAAAAAACTTGCAAAACAGTTAAAAAAGTAGTATTATAAGTATGTCGAAAGCCACAAACAATATTTAATTGTGGTAATGATAAATTGTTTTGAATTAATAAGGAGGAACATACAATGTCGTATGTAAGTGAACAGCTCGAAAAGCTTAAAGCAAAAAATCCAAATGAACCTGAGTTTATTCAGGCAGCTACAGAAGTTTTAACATCACTTGAGCCTGTATTTGAGGCTAATCCTAAGTATCAGGAGAACGCAATTCTCGAAAGAATCACAGAGCCTGAGCGTGTTATTATGTTTAGAGTTCCTTGGGTTGACGATAACGGCAAGGTACAGGTAAACCGTGGTTTCCGTGTACAGTTCAACAGCGCTATCGGACCTTACAAGGGCGGTTTAAGATTACATCCGTCTGTAAACCTTGGTGTAATTAAGTTCCTCGGTTTTGAGCAGATTTTCAAGAACTCATTAACAGGTCTTCCTATCGGCGGCGGTAAGGGCGGCTCTGACTTTGACCCTAAGGGCAAGAGCGACAACGAAGTTATGGCTTTCTGCCAGAGCTTTATGACAGAGCTTTGCAAGCACATCGGTGCTGACACAGACGTTCCTGCAGGCGACATCGGTACAGGCGCTCGTGAGATCGGTTATATGTTCGGTCAGTATAAGAGAATCAGAAATGTATATGAGGGCGTTCTTACAGGTAAGGGCCTCAACTGGGGCGGTTCTTTAGCAAGAACAGAGGCTACAGGTTACGGTCTTCTTTACCTCACAGAGGAAATGCTCAAGTGCAACGGTAAAGACATCAACGGTGCTACAGTTTGTATTTCAGGTGCAGGTAATGTTGCTATTTACGCTACACAGAAAGCTACAGAGCTTGGTGCTAAGGTAGTTACACTTTCTGATTCAACAGGTTGGGTTTACGATGCAGAGGGTATCGACCTTGACGCTGTTAAGGAAATCAAGGAAGTTAAGAGAGGCAGACTTTCAGAGTACAAGAACTACCGTCCAAATGCAGAGTACCATGAGGGTAAATTCGATTGGTCAGTTAAGTGTGATGTTGCTCTTCCATGTGCTACACAGAACGAGCTTAACGCTGACGATGCTAAGAGACTTATCGCTAACGGTTGCTATGCAGTAGCAGAGGGCGCTAATATGCCTACAACTCTTGAGGCTACAAAGCTCATCCAGGAGGCAGGTTTACTCTTCGCTCCGGGTAAGGCAGCTAACGCAGGCGGTGTTGCTACTTCTGCTCTTGAGATGTCACAGAACTCACAGCGTCTTTCATGGACATTTGATGAAGTTGACGCTAAGCTCAAGAACATTATGGTTAATATTTTCCACAACATTGACAATGCTGCTAAGAAGTACGGCTATGAGGGCAACTATGTAGTAGGTGCTAACATCGCAGGCTTTGAGAAGGTTGCAGATTCAATGATTGCTCAGGGCGTTTGCTAATTAAATCCTTTAATAAATTCAAAATCCTGTCTGATTTTTCAGGCAGGATTTTTTATATGTTTATTTTGCTTTTATTGTAAGGCTCTTTATTTCATATGCTAATAATTCTGTTTTTACTGTGCAAAATACTTTTGAGGTGATTTTAATGGCTAAAAAAGGAATGCACAGAGCAGATAACATTTACGATAAAAATAAAAACAGAGCAGAGATTGTACCCGAATTGCAGGGCGGAGCTAAACTTAGCAACGAAAAAGCCAATCCGATTATTGCAGGCACACAGCCGCCGTCACAAAAAGTGTATCACAGTAAACCGCACAGCGAAAGACCTATTTCAAATTTTTATTCTTATATAGACAACGACTTAGCAAGAGATAATCTTGAAAACGATATTCCAAGCGCAGATTTGCAGGATTTGTAATCAGAAACGGCATACCATTTCAATGTTAAATTATAGAAATGGTATGCCGTATTTTAAAACTTTTCTTCCTTATATTCCTTAATAATCTGGATAAATTCTTTTGCGTATTTTTCATGCTTTTTAATAACGACACCGGATATTCTTAAGAAATCATTTTCGTTTGTCGGAAGTTTTACGCACATATCACGCAAAGATGCTTCGGTGAATATAACATACGGAGGAACGCTGGCTTTATCCGCAAGATATTTTCTGCGCTCCTTAAGTTTGTCAAACAACACCTTATCGACCTCTGTATGCTGAATTTCTCTGTGCAGCTCCTCTTTAACGGCGAGGCGCATTGTAAGGCTTTTTTGCCCTTTCAAAATCGGATATGATTTTTGCGTTACCTTTAAAACAGGGTATTTATCCTCGGTTTGAGTTATATACTCTTCGTCAATAAGCCTTGTTATAAGCTCGTTTATAACCGTTCTGCGCTTGTCACTCATTATGCCATATGTAGACTGATTATTTAACCTGTACTTGTAAATATTCTCGCTTTTTGAGCCTGCAAGCACGGCGGATATTGTAGAAGTGCCGAACCGCTGCCCTGTTCGTATAATGCAAGAAAGAATCTTCTGCGAATCTACCGTTACATCAGTAAGCTTGTATTCTTTAAGGCAAGCCGAGCAGTTTTTGCACTCGTTTGTGTGATACTCACCGAAGTAGTTTAGAATATAATTTCTAAGGCAGGTGGTAGATGTACAGTAACCTACCATTTTATTAAGTTTATAGTAATCATTTTTCTTGATTTTTTCACGCTGTTCTTCGGTAAGTTCGGCATTCTCGTCATTATTTTCAATAAAAAATTTTTGTGTATGAACATCACCGGGGCTGTACAGCAAAACGCAATCGGAGTTTTCGCCGTCACGACCTGCTCTGCCTGCCTCCTGATAGTAGTTTTCAAGATTTTTCGGCATATTATAATGCACCACAAAGCGCACATCAGGCTTATCAATTCCCATTCCGAAAGCATTGGTTGCAACAATCAGATTGCATCTGTCATTAATGAAATCGTCCTGATTTTTGCTTCGTATTTCATTGCTCAATCCTGCGTGATAAATCAGAGAATCATAGCCGTTTTCATTGAGAAAATCGCTGACTTTTTCTACATTTTTACGGGTAGCACAGTAAATTATTCCGCTCTGATTTTTGTGTTCGCTCACAATGGCGAGTAATTCTTTTTGCTTGTTTTGCGGATGCTTTACGGCGAAGAACAAATTTTTTCTGTCAAAACCCGTTGTTATTTCAAAAGGATTTTTAAGACCGAGCAGATTTAGAATATCCCTTTTTACAGCGTCGGTAGCCGTTGCCGTAAATGCGGAAACGACCGGTCTGTCATCAAGTTTAGAAATAAAATCGGATATTTTCAAATAGCTTGTGCGAAAGTCGTGTCCCCATTGTGACACGCAGTGCGCTTCGTCAACGGCTATAAGTGAAATTTTAATGCTGTTGCAAAGGTTTAAAAATGCTGGCGCTTCAAGCCTTTCAGGCGCAACATAAATCAGTTTGTATTCGCCTCGCATAGCGTTATAAATTGCTTTCGAATGTTGGGCGGGAGTAAGCGTGCTGTTGATGTATGCCGCTCTGATTCCGTTTTGATTTAGCGAAGTAACCTGGTCTTTCATCAGCGAAATAAGCGGAGAAATCACAATTGCAATTCCGTCCGACATAAGTGCCGGAATCTGATAGCAAATCGACTTTCCGCCGCCCGTAGGCATAATGCAAAGCGCATCTCTGCCACTCGAAATATTATCTATTATATTTTCCTGACCGTCACGAAACGAATCGTGGCCGAAGTATTGTTTTAGAAGTTCAAACTTATCCATAATAAATATTATATATAAAATCAAAATTATTTTCAAGCAAAGAGCCGAAAATGTTGATTATTAGCCGAAAATATTTTATACTATAGTTGTATTTTTTATTTGGAGTGATATTATGTTATTTTTAGAATATCCGAAATGTTCGACCTGCAAAAAGGCTAAGAATTTCTTAGACAGAAAAGGTGCCGATTACGAGGACAGACACATTGTTGAAAATAATCCGACAGCCGAGGAATTAAAGCAATGGCACGAAATGAGCGGACTTGACATTAAAAAGTTTTTTAACACAAGCGGTATGCTTTATAAGTCAATGAATTTAAAGGACAAGCTGCCGCAAATGTCGCTTGAAGAAAAATATCAACTGCTTGCAACCGACGGAATGTTAGTAAAACGCCCCATTCTCATTAACGGTGATAAGGTGCTTACAGGATTTAAAGAGGCAGAATGGGAAGAAATAATAGGATAAGGAGCAATTATGAAGAAATTTATATCTTGGAATGTAAACGGTTTAAGAGCCTGCGTAACAAAGGGCTTTCTTGACTTTTTTAATGAAGTAAATGCAGATGTATTTTGCTTGCAGGAAACTAAGCTGCAGGCAGGACAGATCGACTTGCACCTTGACGGCTATCATATGTATTGGAACTACGCTGAAAAAAAAGGATACTCGGGCACTGCGCTTTTCACAAAAGAAGAGCCGATAAGCGTAACCTACGGACTTGGAATTGAAGAACACGATAAAGAGGGCAGAGTGATAACCGCCGAATTTGAGGACTATTACTTTGTGACCTGCTATACGCCAAATTCCAAAAACGAGTTATTAAGACTTGATTACAGAATGGTTTGGGAGGACGCTTTCAGAGAATATCTGAAAAATCTTGAAAAGACAAAGCCTGTTATTGTGTGCGGCGACCTTAATGTTGCCCACAAGGAAATAGACCTTAAAAATCCAAAGACAAACCGCAAAAATGCAGGCTTTACAGATGAGGAAAGAGGTAAAATGACTGCGCTTTTAGACAGCGGATTTACCGATACTTTCCGCTATTTTTATCCCGACAGAGAGGGAATATACTCGTGGTGGTCATACAGATTTAAAGCGAGAGAAAAGAATGCAGGCTGGCGTATTGACTATTTTCTCACATCAAAAGCCCTTGATTCAAGACTTGTCAGCGCCGATATTCACACAGAAGTTTTCGGCAGCGACCATTGCCCTGTTGAACTTGTGATTGAATAAATTAATCAGCCTATGAAATACGAAAAATCTTGCGGAGCTGTTGTATTTACAAAAGAAAACAACGAATATAAATTTTTAATTGTGCAAATGTAAAATTTCAAAAGTCTGAATTATCAGCCGTTAAACTTTTAGCGTTTGATGAGGCTTACAATACTTTTGAATATGAAAGCTCAAAAAGAATACTGTCTGCGGCTTATGATCATTTATCTAAAGCAGTTTACTAAGCAAAAAACCTGCACTCTATAATTAAAGTGCAGGTTTTTGTTTTGAAAAAATCAACAGATTTTATACAGAATTAAACTTCGGCGATTACTTCAACTTCAACGAGTACATCCTTAGGGAGCTGTTTTACAGCTACGCAGGAACGGGCAGGCTTTTCTGTGAAATACTTGCCATATACGGCGTTGAATGCGGCAAAATCGTTCATATCCTTTAAGAAACAAACTGTCTTTACAGCCTTTTCAAGTGAACTGCCGGAAGCCTCGAGAACATTCTTAAGGTTTGTGCAAACCTGTTCTGTCTGTGCCTCAATTGTTGCAGCCTCAACATTTCCGCTTGCAGGATTAATAGCAATCTGACCTGATGTAAATACAAGACCGTTTACTACAACTGCCTGTGAATATGGGCCGATAGCATCGGGAGCATTTTTTGTATAGATTTTTTCCATAATAAATTCCTCCATATATTATACAAGCTTAAAGCCTGCGTTAATAAGTGCGTCTGTAATTTCTTTTACATGGTCAAAGTTTCTTGTTTCAAGTACAATTCTTAGGTAACAGCCGTTAATATCAGTACCCTCGCTTGCACGCTCGTGGTGGATAGAAATAACATTTCCGCCCTTGTCAGCGATAATATCGGCTACCTGCTTGAGCTGACCCGGTTTATCCTGAAGTTCAATGCAAAGTGTCTGTGATCTGCCCGATCTTAAAAGACCACGCTTAATTACTCTTGAAAGGATAGTAACATCAATGTTGCCACCCGAAATTACGCAAACAACTTTTTTGCCCTTTACAGGAAGTTTGTTGAACATTACAGCTGCGAGAGGTGCAGCGCCTGCGCCCTCGGCAATCATCTTCTGTGATTCAATAAGTTTTAAAATAGCAGATGAAATTTCATCATCGGTTACGGTTACAATGTCATCGACATACTTCTGAACATACTTAAATGTGTGCTCACCCGGTTCTTTAACCTGAATACCGTCCGCAACAGTTGATACCTTGTCAAGATGAACAGGCTTACCTTGTTTGATTGACTCGTACATTGACGGAGCACCTTCTGCCTGAACACCGTAAACCTTGATGTTAGGGTTAAGGCTCTTGATTGCGCAAGCAACACCCGAGATAAGTCCACCGCCGCCGATAGCACAAACTACAGCGTCTGCGTCAGGCAATTCTTCAAGAATTTCAATACCGATTGTACCCTGACCTGCAATTACATTTTCATCGTCAAACGGATGAATAAAAGTATAGTTATGTTCGTCACGAAGCTCACAAGCCTTATTGTAGGCATCGTCATACACACCCGGTACCATACAAACCTCTGCGCCGTAGCCCTTTGTAGCCTCAACCTTAGAGATCGGAGCGCCGTCAGGCAAGCAGATAAGTGATTTAATACCGTATTTTGTTGCGGCAAGCGCAACACCTTGAGCGTGATTACCTGCCGAGCAAGCAATAACACCACGCTTCTTTTCTTCTTCTGTGAGCTGAGAAATCTTATATCCCGAGCCTCTTACCTTAAACGAACCTGTAATCTGCAAATTCTCAGGCTTAAGGTAAACTTCGCAATCATCGCTGATAGCGGTTGCCTTAACAAGCGGGGTAGGGATAACTACATCTTTAAGTACATAAGATGCGTGATAGATTTTATCAAGTGTAACCATATAAATCTCCTCTTTCACTCTTATTACTTTATAATTATAAATCAGAATTGAACCAAAAACAAGTTTTTTTGCAATATTCTTCAAAAAATATTGCATATTTCTGCCGCAATTATTTATTTGATTTACATAAAAGAAAGTTCGGCACATTATCATTGCTTTTTAATGTGCCGAACAGTAAAATTATGCTTATTCTGTTTTTATTTCTTCAAGTTCGTTTTCTTCGGAAATTCATTTTCCTTAATGGCGTCATCTATTCTTTTGCCCTTTGTAAGGTAAGAGAACGGAGCGGAAATTAATATTGCGCCGTAATATGTAATAAATCTCCACAACAGGATTGCAGGCTTAATTTTGTTTGCAAGTCCCACAACAAAGAACGGGCCAAAGTACATTGTAAACGCAAGCTCTGCACCGCCGGATGCGCCCGGCAGAGGCACGAGGTTTGAAGTAAAGAGTACAAACGACTGAATACAAATTGTATCAAGAAAATTAAGCGGAACCTGACCGTGCTCAACGGCAATGCTGTGCATATCAAAAGAAAGATATACAAAATACGGAACAGAGAGGATAGCAATTACTTGCAGTGCAACGAGAGCATAAAGCAACATCATACGCTTTTTATTTTCATAAAGCAGTTTGTTGCCTGTATGGAAAAGCTCAACCTGCTCTTTAAGCGATTTCACTTTTTTATCCGGATTTTTGATAAATTTGAATTTATGTAAAATTTTATCTATAAACTTAATAATTTTACCTGTAATTTTCGGACTGAACGATACAACCAAAAACAAAACGGTAACAACTGTTTGGGTTAAAAAGCCGAGTACGATAAACAGGGTAGACCATATATTGGTAAAAGCCGCTTTAAAATAATCAAACTTTATTATAATGGCGAGTACGCTGAATACTCCCGTAACAATCTGATAATAAACAAATTTTTGCGTCATACACGCCGAGCCGAACCCGACTCCGACTTTCATTTTTGAAAGAAGATACAACTGCATAGGTTGTCCGCCTGTGTTGGACGGAGTGACAGCACCGAAAAAAACACCGACCAGCGCAACTTTGAGAGCGTCAATAAATCTGAAATCGGGATATTGTATTCTAATAAGTATCTGCGTTACAACACTGTCTATAACTATATTCATATCAAATGCGACTATGCCTGCAATTATCCATCCCCATATAAAACCGTCGGGTGAAGAAAGCAAGTCAATCATTCCGTTTTCGGAAACGCAGAAAAAGACTATAAGATAAAAGGTAATGCCAAGAACTATTATATTAAAAATAAGCTTTCCGCTTATTCTAAAGCGTTTTCGCTTTTTCTCGGTGCTCAAGAAATCTCCTCCAAAATTTTCTATTCACAAAAATGTGTACTTTAATATAATACAATCTTTTTTCTGAAAAATCAATTTACAATTCTGTCACTTATGCACTTTTGTTGTAAAAAATATATATTTTGCGATAATTTGTAGAATAAAGCACTTGAGAATTATCAAAAACTGTGATAGAATTAATAAAAACAAACAATATATTTAGGATGATTTAATGCAATTTTTTAATTTTTACGGAATACCCGTTATTGCGGCTTTATTTATAATTTGGATGATTTTCAGATGTATTGACAAAAAGTACAAGCCGCCGAAAGACACGGTAAACAGAGGATTAAAAGCATTTGAACAAATCGGCGGTTTTGCGGTAATCTTCTGTATGGTATGCGGATTCGGAATACAGGGTAAAGGATTTTTGTCGGAAACAATGCGCAACTTTTGGATTGTTTCAATGGTATTTTTAATTTTACTGCACATTGTAAGTTGTATAATGTTTTATCGCAGCAGAAACCACACACTGCATATGATGACGGCAATTTTTCCGAGTATAATTTTTATTCTTACAGGCTTGCTTGAGCAAGACCCGCCGCTTTTATTGTTTGCAATTATATTTGCAATAGGCAAAATATATATGACCGCCAAATCTGAAAGTTAATTCGGTGAAATAAAATGAACATTGTAATGCTATTAAAACCAAAAGAAACAGTGGCTTATATTTATGAAGACAGCACCATAAGACAGGCACTTGAAAAAATGAAAGCGCACAGCTACACCGCAGTACCTGTTATTGACGAATACGGCAAGTATGTCGGCACAGTCAGTGAGGGCGACTTTTTATGGTACATAGTCGAAAAGCAAACGCAGGGTATGAAATCGCAGGAAAAGTATTTTGTGCGTGACCTTATCCGCACCGACTTCAACCCGTCTGTAAAAATAAGCGTTGATATGAAAGAGCTTTACGAGAGAGCCTTGAATCAGAACTTTATCCCTGTCACAGATGATTCGGGAGTATTCATAGGCATTGTAACCCGTAAAGATTTAATCAGCCACTTTGTTGACAAAAGTAAATTATAAAGTCAAATCCAACTTAAAATCCATACTGAACAACAAACCCTCTGTAAGTTTTTGCTTACAGAGGGTTGCTTATTTTATTGATTCTGTTTTATGTCGGTACTCTAATGAATTGTGTTTTGGCAAATTTTTATAATTAATTGACAAAGCATTACACTAAGCAACAATTCAACAAACCTTTAATAAAGAACTTATATTAAATTTTGCAATGTTTCGTACAAGTTTGCGTCAGCTTTTTTAATAGGCATAGGTTTGTTTGAGCGGTTTACACAGCAATGCGTGGTTCTGCCTGTTGTTGCGAGAATGTCGGTATCAGCAAATCTGATTTCGTATTCAAATTCCATTTTTGCTGCCGACATCTTAGTAAGTTTTGTGGTGATGTAAACCTTATCGTCAAATTTCAACGGCACAATGTACTTTGCGTATGCGTCAACAACGGCAATAGAAACACCTTTATCCTCAAGTGCTCTTACATCGCAGCCGATCTGCTCCATAAAGTCACATCGTGCTTCCTCAAAGAACCTGATATAATTTGAATGATGGACTATGCTCATCATATCGGTTTCATAGTAATTGATTCTTCTTGAATATGGTTTTATCTGCAAAAAATCACCCTTTATTTTTTAATAAGCAAACCGTTTTTCAAATCTTCTTTAGCCTGCTGTCTTATTTTGAAGTGCTGCTTTTTACCTGTCGCCGTATGTGGCAATTCTGTCACAAAGCGGTAATATCTCGGAGCCTGATACTTTGAAATGTCAGGGGAATTTGCGCAAAATTCAAAAAGCTCCTTGGCAGTAAGGCTTTCGTCCTCGGGAATAACATAGGCTGCAACGCTTTCGCCACGAACACTGTCAGGCACACCCGTTACTATACATTCCGAAACTTTAGGGTGCTTATTGATAGCCTCTTCGATTCTTGCAGGGTAGATATTTTCGCCCTTGCTGATAATCATATCATCTTTTCTGCCCGAAATTGTGATAAATTGATTTTCGTCCCAAGTGCCTACATCGCCTGTGTACATCCAGCCGTCGGCAAATTTATCCTTTGAGGCTTTTTCGTTGCCTACATAGCAATAGGTTGTCTTACCGGGGCACTTAATAATTATTTCGCCCTCTGTCTTGCCGTCACAAGGAACAGTATCATCGGGATTTGCTTTTCCCTCATCGTAAACATTTACGATTCTTACCTCATCATCGGTACATGAACGACCTGCAGAACCTGCCATTTCAGGTAAATCGTACGGGCGTAAAAATGTATTCCAAAATGTTTCTGTTGTGCCGTAGCCGTTAAAAATATTAGGTGTAAGCACATTCTGAAAACGAATACAAGCCTCTTTTTCAAGCGGACTGCCCATAGTTATTATGCCCTTTAAAGAAGAAATATTCTTAGGGTGCTTTTCCTGTCGGCTTGCAAGCAGAGTGAGAATTGACGGTACACCTGTTATAAAAGTAATCTTATTGCTCTCTACATATTCAAGGCAGGTCTTAGGGTTAAAATTACGCAGAATTACAATACATCCGCCTACATACAAAGTAGGGGTAGGGCCGCCCGAATGTAAACCGCCACGGTGGAACCACGGCGTCATATTCATTGTAATGTCAGTAGGGTTGAGCGGGAAATGCATAATTACATCGTGTGCCGAAAGCACTTCGTTTACATTGTTGAGCGGAACACCCTTTGGTGTGCCTGTTGTGCCCGAAGTCTGCAAACGAACAACCTCATCATATATATGCGGCTCAAAATCTACAGGCGGATTTTCTTCGGAGGCATTTTTTATATAGTCCTCAAAAAGAATATGTCCCTGCGGAAGTTCGATTTCTTTACCGGAGTTGTTTACGGCGATAATTACCTTTGGAGTATGAGAAGTGATTTCAAGAGCCTTTACAACTGTATCAAGGATTTCTGTGTCATACACATATACAGTAGGTTTGTTGTGACCGATGATTTCCGCCGTTTCGCCCGGAGAAAGATTAAAGTTTACGGGATTACCGATAGCTCCGAGTTTTTGCGGTGATATATATCCAAGCAAAAATTGTGTAGAGTTAAAAAGCTGCATAAATACAACATCGCCCTTTTTAACACCGTCTGCTTTCATGGCATTTGCAAACTTATTTGCAGCTGTGTTTAATTCTGTATATGTCCACTTTATGTTACGGGCAGGGTCAATAACAGCTGTTCTATTGCCAAAACGGCGAACATTTCTCATAAAGCCGTTAAGCCATGTAAATTCGCTTTCAAATGTTTTTACAAACATATCTGAATCATAAGTTAACTGCATAAATTTCTCCTTTATATCATTAGGGATTATCCCTTGTATCTGCCTACAATAATGCTTGAATTCTGTCCGCCGAAGCCAAATGCGTTCGACATAGCATAATCTATTTCGGCTTTCTTTGCTGTGTTAGCGACAAAGTCTATTCCGCTGCACTCGGGGTCAACTTCATTTAAGTTGATTGTCGGCGGAATTACTCCTGTTTCAATAGCCTTTACACAGGTAATAACTTCTGTAATGCCGCCTGCGCCCATCATATGGCCTGTAGCGCCCTTAGTTGAACTTACATATGGAAGTTTGTCACTGAACACACTTTTGATTGATGCGGTTTCTACAGTATCGCCCTTATTTGTAGCTGTGCCGTGAGCGTTTACATAACCTATCTGTGATGCGTCGATATTTGCCTGTGCAATAGCCTGTTTCATACAAGCAATAGCACCTCTTCCTTCCGGATGCGGAGCTGTTACATGGTAAGCGTCATCTGTATTGCCGCAGCCGAGAACTTCGCCGTAAATCTTTGCGCCTCTTGCAAGTGCGTGCTCCTCGGTTTCGAGAACAAGCGCACCGCCGCCCTCTCCGATTACAAAACCGTCACGGGTAACATCAAAAGGTCTGCTTGCGGTAGCGGGGGAATCGTTTCTGCGTGAAAGTGCCTTTGCGTTTGCAAGCGAATAAATTACGAGCGGACAGAGAACTGACTCCGCACCGACAGCGAGCATTACATCGGCTTTGCCTGTCTGTATACACATACAAGCTGTGTTGATTGCATCGCCGCCCGATGAACAAGCTGTACTTACGGTAAGGCTCGGACCTTGAATATTGTGGTCGATTGCGATATTTGCAGCGGCAATGTTGCCGAGAATTTTAGGAATAAATCTCGGTCCTACCTTTTTATGTGCAGCACCCGAAAGTGCGTCTTGAGTGAACGCAATTGTAGCAATGCCGTTCATAGCTGTACCCATTACAATACCTGTGCGTTCAGGTTCAATTTCAAGGTTGCTCTGCTTTAAAGCCTCCTCTGCAGCAATATATGCATACTGCATAAACGGATCCGTTTTTCTGATTAAGTCTTTCGGCATATAATCCGACGGGTTAAAATTCTTTACTTCACCCGCAATCTGAACCGCAAGTTCAGATGCGTCAAAACTTTTGATTGTGTCTATACCAGACACGCCTGCTGTGATATTTTCCCAGTAATTATCTACACCTATGCCGATAGGTGTAACTGCGCCCATACCTGTAATAACTATTTTTTTCATAACTGCTCCTTGCCGCATAATTATTTATAGTTTTATAGTATTTGATTATTATTTGATTTTTGCATACTATTATGCTATACTCAAATTATAACAGAAAGGAAAGAATTGGTCAACTAAAGTTTTAATGTAATTATTTATCAATTTTGACTTATTTATTCACTTCCTGCATAACAAGATACAATTAGCGAAAGGAAAGTTAATTTATGTGGGATAAACCGGTTAAAATGCTTTTCACTTCCGGATTTATTCCTGTATTATTATCTTAAAACAATTATTACTGTAATATATAATTTCTGCGGATTCCGCTTTTCTTTTGCGTGAAAAGAAAAGCTCCAAAAGAAAGCACGCTTAAGGGAACAGGGCTTTCGAGGCCCTTTTCCCTTAAGTATCCTTTTTTTCCACACGACCAAAGGTCAGCGACCTTTGGAATCTTCTGACTTTTTATTTATAGTTAGTTTTTATTAATATTCTGTTTTTCAAAAAACATTATTGACTTTTTATAATTCAATTGCTATTTATCTTATATCATAGAAAGGAAACTTTATTTATGGACATAAATCAGTTAAAGTGCTTTATCTCTGTGGCACGCACTCTGAATTTTTCGGAGGCGGCAAGGCGTAATTATGTTTCGCAGTCAACAGTAAGCCGATATATAATAGACCTTGAAAAAGAATTTGGGGTACAGCTTTTTATACGCTCGCACCGTGATGTTCTCCTTACAAACGAGGGCAAGACTTTGTTGCCGTACGCAATAGAAATTGTAGAAACCTTGAACAAAGCCACATCTATAATAAAGCAGATGCATGACGGAGGAAAGGGAAGAATTACGGTTGCGTGCGACCAAACCTCTTTTTCGTTTCCGACAAAATGCATAAAAGAATTTCGCAAGCGTTATCCCGATATTACGGTTGATGTAAAAGAACTTGACGGTTCGGAAAACGGTAATGTACTCGGCGGCGATTATGACTTTTGCTTTATGCCGAGGGATATGCTGCCCGAAAGCTCATCTGTCGAGTCTATAGTAACCCACAGCGAACAGCTTTATGTAATTGCAGACAAAACAAATACTGCGGCAAAGCAGAAAAATATTTCTATGGCTGACCTTGCAAACGAAAAACTTGTACTTCTTTCTGAAAATGTTTCTCCCATACTGTATATGGAGGTTATGGATTTATACCGCACTTTTCATATTTCACCCAAAATCACAAATACATTTGACGATGTAAAAAGTATGTATATGGCAGTGGCGGCTGGTATGGGAATTTCTATTGTTCCGAGTTCACTGCTTAATTTTTCATCGGACAAAAGCTGTTCAAGCATACCGCTAAGCGATGCTGACACAAGCATTTCTTATGTTATGGCGTGGAGTAAATCCGCTACCAATCCCGTTGCAAAGCATTTTCTTGAGCTCGTAAAAGAGTATGCAAACGATGTTGATAACATTTACGGGTTATAATGTGACTGTTCTGTGATTATATATAATAATATTTGTGATGTAATAAAAACTTTTCTATATTTTCACATAAATTTTACTTAAAAACCCTTTACTTTGGAAATAAAAGGTGTTATAATATCCTTAGTCAATAAAAAAGTGACTAATATTTCCTATTAGGGGGTCATAATAATGTACAGATTCACATTACCAAGAGATCTTTATCACGGAAAAGATGCTCTTTCAAGTTTAAAAACACTCGAAGGCAAAAAAGCAATTGTAGTAGTAGGCGGCGGCTCAATGAAGCGTAACGGTTTCCTTGACAAGGCTGTTGATTATTTAAAAGAAGCAGGAATGGAAGTTAAACTCTTTGAAGGTGTTGAGCCTGACCCATCTGTTGACACAGTTATGAAGGGCGCAGCCGTTATGAGAGAGTTTGAGCCTGACTGGATTGTAGCAATGGGCGGCGGCTCACCGATTGATGCGGCAAAGGCTATGTGGGCATTCTATGAGTATCCTGAAATCACATTTGAGGATCTTATCACACCGTTCAGCTTCCCTAAATTAAGACAGAAAGCAAAATTCTGTGCTATTCCGTCAACTTCCGGTACAGCTACAGAGGTTACGGCTTTCTCTGTAATTACCGACTACGACAAGGGTATCAAGTATCCGCTTGCCGACTTCAACATTACTCCTGATGTAGCTATTGTTGACCCGTCACTTGCTGAAACAATGCCTAAAAAGCTTACAGCTCATACAGGTATGGACGCAATGACTCATGCTATTGAGGCATATGTATCTACTCTTAACTGTGACTATACAGACGCACTTGCACTTCACGCAATTAAGATGATTCACAACGACCTTAAAAAGTCATATGACGGCGATATGGACGCTCGTGATGCTATGCACAATGCACAGTGCCTTGCAGGTATGGCATTCTCAAACGCTCTTCTCGGTATTGTTCACTCAATGGCTCATAAGACAGGTGCTGCATTCTCGGGCGGTCACATTATTCACGGCTGTGCAAATGCTATGTACCTTCCAAAGGTAATTAAATATAATTCAAAAGACGCTACTGCTGCTGAGCGTTATGCACAGATTGCTAAATTCATCGACCTTAAGGGCGAAACAACAGAAGAACTCGTTGACGCACTTATCGCAGAACTTCGCTCAATGAACGATCAGCTCGACATTCCGCAGGCTATTAAGAACTACGGTCCGGGCGGCGTTAAGGCTGATGTAAGCATTATCGACGAAAAAGAGTTTATGGATAAGCTCCCCGAAACAGCTAAGAATGCTATCGCAGACGCTTGCACAGGCTCTAACCCTCGTCAGCCAAGTCAGGAAGAAATGGAAAAACTCCTTAAGGCTTGCTACTATGACCTCGAAATTGATTTCTGATTAATTTCCGAATAATTAAACAATAAGTTTTTTCATTATAATCTCCTTTTCTTTATACTTAATCTATGAATTCTAATTATAATATTGTTTTCATTTGATAACCTCAAAGCCTGCCCTTGCATAATGTAAGGGCAGGCTTTCTGTTTGGATTTTTTAAATTAAGTTGATTTACATAATATGAGAAATCAGATAGCAAAGCGCTATGCCAATCATTGTCGGCATAACTATCGAAAACATCGTCCAGCCCATACTACCAGTTTCTTTTTTGATTGTAAGGCAGGTTGTGGAGCATGGGAAGTGGAAGATGCACATTACTATTGTACAGATTGCCGTTGTAAGCGTCCAGCCGTTTTGCGTAAGCAATGCAAAAAGTTCCTCATAACTTGCAAAATCAGTCAGCGTACCCGTGGAAAGGTACGACATAATTATTATCGGTATGACGGTTTCATTAGCGGGAAAGCCGAGTACAAAAGCCATTATAATTACACCGTCAAGACCTATGGCTCTGCCGAACGGGTCAAAAAAATCCGTACAATACGAAAGCAGTGAGCTGTCTGCAATATAGATATTTGCAAGCAGCCATATCAGCGCTCCTGCCGGAATTGCTACTATAACCGCTCTGCCAAGTACAAATAAGGTACGGTCTAAAAACGAACTGACTATAGTTTTTAGAATTCTCGGCTTGCGGTACGGCGGAAGTTCAAGCGCAAAAGCCGAACGCTCGCCGCTTAACAGCGTTACAGACAATATTTTAGACACAAACATTGTCATCATAACCGCAAAAAGTATCAGTAAAACAAGGATTAACGCTATGCTTATTGAACTTGCAAATACGCAGGCACTGCCCGAAAAGAATATTGTAATCAGCGCAATAAGCATCGGAAATCTTCCGTTGCAGGGCATAAAATTATTTGTAACTGTCGCAATCAGTCTTTCTTTAGGTGATTCTATTATGCGACAGCCCGTAACTCCGCAGGCATTACAGCCGATTCCCATTGCCATAGTCAGACCTTGCTTGCCGTGCGCACCGCATTTTGAAAAGAATTTGTCAAGATTAAATGCTATCCTCGGTAAATAGCCAAAGTCCTCTATCAGCGCAAACAGTGGGAAAAATATCGCCATTGGCGGCAGCATTACCGCAACCACCCAACTGAGTGTCGTGTATATTCCGTTTATAAAAAAGCCTTTTATAAAATCCGGTGCATTAAAAAAATCAAATACATATACCAAACCTACTTTTATATATTCAAACAGTTCGCTCAAAAGGCGGCTCGGATAATTTGCGCCGACCGCAGTTATCCAGAAAAGCAAACCGAGCAAAAGTATCATAATAGGTATTCCCGTAATTTTAGAAGTAAGTATTTTATCAAGCTTTTTGGTTTTTTCGCTTATGTTTTCACCGCATTTTTTTATACAGCGACTGCATATTTCCTTTGACCGAGCGGCAAGAAATTCAGTGTTTTCTTTGTGCTTTTCCTTATTAAAAATATCTATTCCGTCATACAGCCTTGTAACACGAAAGCATTTTGTTTTTTCGGTGCAGACATCGTAAATTTTCTCTCGGATTTTTTCAATATCGCTTTTCTTTGTCGCATTGGTGCTTATAACAGGTATGCCGAGATTCAGCGACAGCTCATCTTCATCAATAACAAAACCGTTTTTACAACATTCGTCGCTAAGATTGAGGCACAGCACCGCTTTTTTCGTTACCGAAAGAACCTGTAGGGTAAACGAAAGATTCCGTTCAAGCACGCTTGAATCAATTACAATAACCGTGCAGTCAATGTCATCTCTGACAAGAAACTGCCGTGAAACTTCTTCTTCGGGTGAAAAAGAAATCATAGAATATGTGCCGGGTAAATCGACGACGGAAAAACTTTTCTCTTTGATTTTTGTGCACCCTTTGGCATACTCAACGGTTTTGCCCGTCCAATTGCCCGTGTGCTGTTTCATACCTGTAAGAGCATTGAAAATCGTGCTTTTTCCGACATTAGGATTGCCGGCAAGTACCACATTGTAGTCTGTATTGTCGCACATTTTTCCGTTTGCCTCTGTTTTACGGCTGTTTCTTGTCAGCAAATAAAAACCTCCCAACTTTTTAATTATTTATGCGTAATCCCGATTTAGGCGTACCGTAATTTTACTGCAATCGCTTTCTCTAAGCGCAATTACCGTTCCTTTTGACAAATACGCTGTCGGGTCGCCAAACGGACTTTTCATTATCGGCACAATTTTCTCACCCTCTGTTATGCCCATATCAAAAATTCTGTTTTTTATGCCGTTGCCGCACTCGATACTGTCTATATAAACCTCGCAATTCAGCGGAATTTTGTCAAGAGTTGTTTTTTCCATTAACTTCACCTGAATTTTCTGTACATCGCATATAGGTGTGCGCCGTACTTACATTTTGATTACTAACAGAGTATTCAGACAAAACTATATAGTTACAATTTTAGTTTTGCCTTTAAAATTTACATTACCTATGTTATAATTGTTATAAGCAATGCACTCCGCACATAAAAATAAAACGGGGTGTTCGGCTTTATGAAATTTAAGAAAATCTTGTATTTTACAATATGTTTTATTCTTATAATTGCTTTTGTTTTTCTGATTACAATGGCTTATTTTCGCCTTAATGTACTGACGAGTGAAAGTAATGTCAGCGAAAACACGCATACTGTAATAATCGACGCAGGTCACGGCGGGTGTGTGTTAAGTATAGTCGCTTAATACAGAATTCTTTTGCGATTATGGCAATAAAGTGGGTTATAATCAATAGTCGTATTTTCATCATTTAATGAATATAGGACTATTAATTATAATGAACCAAAAAAAAAAAAAAAAATACCCTTGCAGAAAATAATCTCTACAAGGGTATTTTAAGTTTAATCAATTTTTATATAAAACAAAGACGAGCTGCACAATGCAAACTCAACCCGTTCACCTGCGTGCCAAGCAATGTTTTTATCTACAACCGAACGAATGACCGTGGTATCATCAACGAAATAGTGTGCAGAGTTTGTTTATTACACCAAATTTCCTTGAAATCATATGGCATAATTATTCCCCCTCTTTGATTTCTGGCAAGCCTGCAATGCTTGTAAGCATAGAAAGCAAACCCGCTAATACACTTGCAGATATAACAGCAACCCAATTTACATCGCTAATCATTACAGTAGCACCGATAGTAGCAACAGCAGTCTGTGCTACCGTCTTTATAGCACGAACACCTGCACACTTTAACCAAAGTTTCCAATTAGTCTTTTTCATACATATTCCTCCTACTTTACTGTTTATTTTCTAAATTATTAATTCTTTGATTTAAATTACCAATTTCTTCATTAATAACAGCATCTTGCGTTTCAAGATGGTAAACTCTTTCGATTACACTGTTGTGTTTGTCTACTTTTTCTTCAAGCTGTTTAATACGGTACAATGTTAATTTTGAACTTGCAATAATACCTAAAATCGAGCCAATAGCAGAACCACCTAAACCTATTAAAGCAACAATCACTTCTGTTGTCATTACTTCACTTCCTTATGCTTATGTAAGTGTAATCTGCACACGGTCAATGGCTTTACCATTTTTACCTGCATAGCCGTCCTGTCTTGTATCTTCCTCGGTATTATGTTGCCAATCGTACCAATAATTATTGCCCTGTCCACAAACCTTATAAGTAGCTTTGTAATCGCCAACACCACTAAATTCAATTTGAATAGTATCAATAACTTTGCCGAGAATACCAGCATAACCATTATTACTATCTGCTTTGTTATAACCGTCTACCCAATCGAGCCAATCACCGTCACGAAGATGTACCCTATATCTGATATTACCTTCCGATACCTTAATCATAAGACCGCTGATAGCCTGTTTGAATCTGCCTGCAACACCGCCAAGACCTTTTACCTCTCTGTACCATTTACCGTCTGCATAAACACGATATGTAATAGTTGGCTTTTCAACTTTTGTATCAGACTTCCCACTGAAAATATCCTCGTTGTAAATTACATTAGTGTCAAGTCTGCCATTGTATCCATTAACACGACCTGATGAACTATTCTGCCAAATATCACAGTCAATCTCGGCTTTGTCATTGTACTGTGCAAGCCAGATACTGTACTTTTTCTTTAACTTATCATAATCAAGATAATTATTAAACCAATTCAGATTGGCATATACACCTGCTCTGTAGTTACTTTTCTTGATAGTTTCACAGAAGCGTTCTGCAATCTCCGTAAGTTTTGCTTTGCCGAGTTTAGTTTGTGAATTATCTTCCAAATCATAATAAATCGGCATATCAAGAGATTTGTTATTAATGCATTCAAGGCAAGCCTTTGCCTCTTTTTCTGCATCGCCGACGCTGTCTGCGTAACTATACCAATAGACACCAATTTTAAGCCCTGCCGCTTTAGCGTTGCGATAATGACTTTCAAACATCGTATCCTTTTGTGATTTTTCTCTGCCATAGCCGGCTCTGATTATTACAGCCTTAATTCCGCTGTTCTTAAGTTGTGTAAAGTCGATATTTTGTTGAAATTCTGAAATATCAACACAAGTAATTTTTGACATATATTAAACCTCCCATACTGCCATAACGGCGTTGTAGTAATCTTCCGAAAGCTGTTCTTTTAAGATTGACTTATCCTCATCTATGTGTTCTTTTTCCCGAATGATTCGGACTAAGTTTTGTGTAACTAACAAGTTTTGAATTACTCATAAAATTTCCTCCTTGCCTTTTATATTTTAATATGATATAATTTAATCAGATTTATCGTCATTGTTTTCTTTGTTATCATTATTTTCATCATAATGTTGACAAAGTAATTCAATTCCAACTACAATCGTTCCAATAATTACAATAGACAATATTATCGGAAACATTATTGGTGATACATTATTAAAAATAAAATTCATAAGAACAAAACACCCTTTTCTTTGATAAATAATAATATGAAAAATAAATTAAAAACTATATGTAAAAACTTATATAAAAAATTAAGAAGTAATGAATTAAGAACTAAAATACTTGTTGCGTTATTTTTAACAGGAACAATATTCTTGATAATAGGAATATATAGAAAAAATATAGGACAACATTCCGACAACTTCACATATATAACATCTATTTCTTTTGCTATTTGGTGGATTTTAATGCCCATTACTGGAGCGGAGAAAGATAAAGTTGCCAAGAAAACCTGTATTTATATATTAATGGCTTCGGTCACTCTTTATACATTATCTTATTGTTTAAACATATTTTTTATAGCAAGCCCTACAATAACACAATTGATATATTCAGCAATATTAATATTTTCAGTCATACTGTTTTTTGTTGATGTTTTTCAAACTTTATTCAACATAGTATATCCTCTCATAAGTAAGATTTGGGGTAAGCTCTCTTCAAAAGAATCAAGCCCATTTATGAATTTTATAAAGAACACTATGGCTGGATTAGTAACTGTTACAGCCTTTATCACAGCCATAGCTGGTCTAATTAAATTATTTATACCTTAAAAATAAAATATAAATTCTATCAATGGAGTAACAAAGCGTTACTCCATTTTTTTAACAGTTTGCTTTTGTATTATCAACAATTAAATGTCTATAAATCATCACTCTACCTCGTTTCCGTCAACTGTAACTTTCCAATCACAGCGCTCCGCAGGTGCAGAATACATCTTTTTGACTTCTGAAATATTAATACACTTTTCAATATTAACAGTGCTTGGAGTATCAGAATATGCGCCTTTGAGAGTTCTTGCTTGGATTTCCGTTCCACCAAAATCACAATTTCTGATTGTAATATTCGAGCCTGTTTTCATATGTAAGCCGAAGCTGCTATTATCTGCATTATCGTGATTTTGATAACCTATCGTGCAATGCGTAGGTATGATTTTACAATTTTCAATTAAGCCGACTTCGCCAAAGCTATGACCGCAACCAAAAACTGGCACTGTTGTTTTATCTGCATAATCTACGCAATCAGCACGACCGCCCCACTTGAAAATACAATTTGCCACAACCCAATTTGTCGCATAACCTGTTCCACCACTCTCAAGGTGTATGCCATACCTGATATTTTTACAATCAAATGTAAAACCTTTGATGTGAGTATGGACATTCAAATCAAGATGAAACGGACATTTTTTGATTATATCCCCAGATTTCAAAGTAGACTTATCAAAGCCTGTTGCTCCGTCCCACTTGATTACAGTAGCTTGCGGATTGTATATGTTTTCGGACTCATAGTAAACATAGTCTTTAGTCATTACTCCTCTGTAACCTACAAGTCCCACATCGGACATTCCTGCAAACTTGTCTTGCATATCGGTATATGTGCCAGCCATAACAACAATAGTATATCTATTATGATAACTGTTATCAGAAAAGCTATCATTAGCAGACTGAATAGAATTGAACTTCGTAACCCCAAACCCCTCAGTGGTTTCATTGTAATCGTTTGAAACATACAAATAATGCATTGTGTAATCAGGGGCTTGATACAGTTCAGGCTTAATATGAGACTTTATCAAGTCAGGGTTAGAATAAGCTGTACGCTTGTTATTCTGTTCAAGTTGAAGGTTGCAACTATTATCTACAAGTCTATTTGTAGCGACTGCAATTTTAATCGAATTTACGATTACATTTTCTGTCGCTGTATAAGTAGCAACTGCATTTTTAAAAGCACTAACTTCTGACAAAAGCCACGATGAACTAATAGATGTCTGCTCGTTCGCAGGATAGAAAACACAACCTGAATTTTCAATATTATCAAAATTCTGCAACGACAAACAATACGCCTTGCCTTGCTCAAGAACAACTGATTTTTTTAGTTTTAAAACAAAATTAACCGCAGATGTTGATGTTCCGCTCAAACTGATTTTATTATTTTTAACAGAAATAGTAACTCCACTTGCTGTCTGTTCTGTATCCTCAAGTGAACTAAGATTAATACTTTTTGTTATATCTAAAAGAGAACTTTCATCAACTTTATTGTTTAAAAGGTTTGTCATTTCAACTTTTGTATAAGCATTGTTTATCCCATAACCTTCAAGCGTAGTTGACTTATTAGCTTTTGCAACCTCAATCTTTTCTAACGCTTGAGTTATTGCCTTATTTGTTAAAGGATTTACCGAAATATCACTAAGTTCTGTATCCATTGCAACAGTTCCTTCTGGTGTCAAGATAGCAACTTTTGACAAGGCTTCTGTTAATTCTGAAAATTTATCAGAATTTTCAATATCCTCATTTTCGGCTGATATATAAGTTCTGATATTTATGCCGCCAAACGAAAGAGAACCCTCTAAACTTTGTACAACGATTTCTCCTAAAGAAACACCTTCAACGTTCGTCAATATAGGGTTAATAGGAAGTTCTACTTCACCCTTAATTTCTGATATTATATTAACAGGAACACAATAAACCTCACCATTCTTGTTGGTAGCCTTATAAAATATAGCTGTATTATCTGATAAATTCATTGGCTCGTCTACATCACATAAAATAAAAATAGGGTTTTTTATAAGACCCTCGTTCTGAAAAGTTGTTATAAATATATTGTTGTCTGTCCAACAATCTACTTTATACTTTTTGTTATCTGCCTTCAATATATCACCCCTTTGTCTATTCACTAAAGTTCCAATTTGTATCAATAACGCTTGTTTGGTTTATTGTGCCAAACAGCTTTGAAAACTTCACCTGTAAAGGTTTTGTATTATAATCAGTATTGAATGTTAAACTAAAGTCCGAATCATCATCATAGTTAATTTGCATACATAAACACACGGGGCATTGACATATTCCTGACTTTGTTTCCAAGATTATAGAATACCCCAAATATAAATCGTCAATGTTAAATTCATCTATCTTTAATATGTTTACAGACTCTATTTCAAACTCATAACAATGCTTGCTGATATAGCTGTTAAGGTCAGCCTCGGCTTCGTCATAAAGACTGTTTAGCGTAGTTAGTATATCATTAGATGTATAAGTATCACTAAACACTACATTTTCATTAGTCCAATCTCCCTCAATAATGAACTCACTCAATGCCATAATTTCTTTTGAAGATAACACAGCAGTGCTTATTCCTTTATCCTCTTTATCCTTTACAGCTTTATAATTTAACGACAGCTTTGCTGATATTTCTTTCATTACTGCAAAATTATCGTTATATTTTTTCACACTCTCGTCATAAGATTTCCGTACGCCATTATATGTGCGAGAAACTTGGCACAGCTCGTCATATAATTTTTTACTATGATAGTTTGAATAATTGGGGAGTGGGGCATATGGTGGGTTCATTAATGCTGTTTCAGAGAGGGGATAGTCGGTAATATATTTAACACCGTTAGGAAATGTATTAGGATAATCTCCTGCTAAGAAAACATTAATTTTATCTGCCACACTTCTATACTTGGTCAATGCCTCTGAAACTTTAGCCTGTAGCTTTATTGATTCAAGATTAGCTGAAACCAAAGTTTTTGCACAATTAATGTAGCTATCTCTACTGTTAGAAATATTATTTTGATAATTTTCAACTGCTTCCCACAAAGTTCTGCCTTTGTCAGTGTCGGCAACAAAGTCCATATATTTTGCATAACTGTCAAAATTATACAGAATATTATTGCCCGTTGGATTGATTAACCCAAGTCCATATTTATCATCGGACGAATGAACTCTTAATGCGGTAACACACCTGCTATCTGTAGTATGTATATTGGTTTTCTTAATTGCATTATCCCAAGATAAGTAAGCAAAGGATTGCATACCAACCTCACCGCTAATAATTCCTTTCAAAGCCTCTTCTTGAACAGTTCCACTTATAATATGAATTAATCTCTTGTTGCTATCAAATACAAAATAGCATTGATAAGCTGATTGTAAATCATTAGAAATAAAAGAGTATAGATTGACATTATCTAAATCATCAAATGTGCGATACTTTGTACAAATATTAGTATCAACATATCCTATTTTCCACGCAGGTAAATAATCAAGAATTTGATTTAGCAACCCTCTATCCATTCTCTGCGGAGATTTATATTCAATTAATGCCGAACCGCTTTCTCCTACGCAATCCCTTAACCAAGTATCTCCCTTGACAACATTTGGAATTGTATCAGGGATATATAAAGGCAAAGTACCTTTGGTTAAAGAAAATGTTTTCTTGGATAAAATGTATTCATAACTGTATGCAGTAATATTTTTGTAGGGGATAGTGCCTTCGTTTATTTCTTCCACAGAAGTTACTACCCACCACATTAGTCCACAAGTAAATGTTTTACGATTGCTCGAAGTGAATGATGAACAATATCTTTGACCACTGTAAACTTTAACCCAACCACTTGATGGATAACTGCTGTGATAACCGCTGCCCGTTTCCTCTGCATTTTCGCATTGCATTTCAATTCTGATATATCCCTTAGTCGGCTGTTCATTAGTAATCTCATCATATGGAAATTTAACTTCAACACGACCAATAGGGGAATACTTAGCATAATGTTCTTCCATTCCTTCTTGTATTCCAAGATATGTTTTTGAGTCGGCTTCTCTATAATAATGAATACGATATGAAAACTGATTATCTTCGGTGACACTAAGCATAGCAATAATATCTCCCATTTCAACTGGTATAAAATCTTCACAGACATAATGTTTGTAAACCGCATAACCGTCCCAAACATCTGACATATTATTAGATTTATCTAATATAGCACCAGTGTCATCAATATAGCAAAACCAACGCCAATAATAGCCACTTTCCGAACCTATGTCAAAAAGTTCTGTTTCATTTTGAATTTTAAAATTTGATAAATAGCTGTTGAGGTCAAGTGATAACAAATTGTTCGGTCTACCGGATTTACCGCTTGTGTCTAACTTATAGTCAGTTTCGTTAATTTCTCTACCGTCAAATTTGAAATAATCGTTTTCGTCATCAAAATATAAAATTGAGTTTTCTTCCATCTCATCATAATTGACATTGTCTATCCATTTACATTCCTGAACATCATAAATCTTTTGCGGAATTTTAAATGTCATTTCTGAAAACGAGCCAAACCTAATTTGTTCTTTTAAATTGTTTACTGCATTTAACTGCCCAATAATTTTTCTTCTGTCTGGTGTATATAAAACAAGGTTAGGAACTTCATTTTTTATTTGCTTCATTAAAAACCACCTATCCTGTGCAGTGTAGTAAACTTATATGTAATGTTCTCAATATACTCAAATATTTTTTCTTTATCTTCCACGCTATCGCCCTTTGCAAACACCGTTATTATATTAGCACCATTTAATAATCTTAATGGCTTGACAAAGTGTGTCGGGGATGTGATTATTCCCATTCTTTTCCCTTCGGTTGTGTAATATCCGTATTTTGTATTTACAGTATATTTAACCTCCGCTTCCGTCATTTTACCGCTAAGATTAATACCACCTTTGTCATTTGAGTTAATAAGCTGTATGTTAAACAAATCAAGTGTTCCGTAGTCAGCGAAAGATTTTAGACTAATCTCAACCAAAGGAAATATCGGAAAATCATTTATAGTGTTTACTCTAACTGTCTGAACGCTTGTTGTATTATTAAAAGAGATTGTTTCGTCTTTGTACCAAAATCCACTTATATTTTGCAGTGTACATCTAACACCACGATAGCCCAAACTGTCTACAATATCTTCCTCTGGTAGAAGCAAACAATTCAAATAATAGTCCTGAAAGTCACCATCCATCAGTCTTAGCCTTTTCCAACCGTCTTGCCCAAATAACCAATCCTTAATTTTTTTCATCTGTTCTATAGGTATAGCACCGTCAGTATTCACAATCTCAATAGAAAATTTCAAAGGATTTTCTGAATGTTTTAAGCCATATAACAAATCTTCTGCCACTTTTGGAATTGTATCGGTAACAGGTTTATAAGAGCCACCTGTATCAAATTTATTATATGAATTTTCTACATACATTATTGTTAAGTTATAATCGCCTGAATATGTACCTGCATATTCAAAACAGCTACCTCGAAACATTAAGTCACCTCCTGCTATAACAAAAGCACCCACTTTTGATTAGCAGGTGCTTTATCAATTGTTTTATATAATATTTTTATTTCTTAACGCAATATTCATTACATTTTTTATGGTTCTATTTACAATCTTGTCCGCCTCGGCTCTTAAGGCATTAACCGTTGATTGTGTAGCATCACCTTGAATATAGATTGGTGCAGAGTTTACAGTAATATCTCCTATATTCTTTTGACGGGAATTATTAACAATGTTTTTAGCCTTTCTGTCAATATTGCCCTGAATAGAATCAAAATAATTCAAATAGTTAAATTTGCTTGAAAGTTTTGTGATAAACCTCTGTGGGTCAGCCGAGAAATTAAAAAGATTATCCGTCATTTTGTTGCTGAACACTTGTGAGCCTTCTGTCATCATAGTATATTCTCCACTTTGTAATTTACCGAATATCGCTTCAAAACCATCTTCCTGTGTTACCGATAAACCACCATTAGAATTGCGTGTGCCCTTCGCATAATGCTTAATTGTGCCATAAATTGTGGCCGCACTTGCTGGAAATCTACCACCATATTTATTTTCAATTCTTCGTAAAATATCTTGAATTGCCGAATCTTTATCGCTCAAACTTGATTCGTATCTTTTTCCTTGCCAATCATAATACCATTTGGCTTTATTAAGCTCACTCTCTTTATTTAATGCGGCAGAAATATTAGATACTGCTGTTTGTGCAGAATCACTCAAGCTGTCTAATTTAGTTTGCACACCGCTGATTTTATCTTCATATGATTGTATGCTATCTGCTATTGTATCTATGGCTGTATCAACTTCATATATATGAACTTGTAAATTATTGAGCAGATTAAATGTATCAAGGTTAGCAATATTATAGTCTTGCATTGCTGACTGTGCAGAAGTCCACATATAGTTAAATTCTGCTTCACTTGTTGTTGTGTAAGTTTTACAATAATTAAGCAGATTACCATATAATGTGCCGTTATCGTTGTCAATCATACTGCAAGCAGCTTTATATAAAGTGACTTCGTTATCAAGAAATTCATTAATTTTATCAATTTCACTATCGTAGTATTCGTCTGATGAATCTTTTAATTTATCAAGAGCATCAATACGAGAGTCAATCGAATGTTCATACAAAGAATCTGTCATATCTGAACGACTTTCAGATAATGCATCAGTAGCTTCCTTTTGAGATTTCTTGCCAGCACTACTATCATCAAGATTTGCTATTGAAGCTGCTAACGCATCTTTGGCAACAGTATTTTGTTTGTCTGAAATTTCCTTGTTCCAATCATATTCATCTTTTTGTGCTTGCAAAAGTTCTTTTTGGGATTCAATAAGGTCATCAACGCTTTTCTTTTTATCCTCTAAAGATTTAATTTCATCTTCTTTGGTTTGCTTGATATACTTTTCAGTCCAATCAATTAAAGACTTAATAGAATCAATAGCATTTTCATAACCGCTTTTAATATCTTCAAGAGCGTTTTTCTTATCCTCAAGTGCAGACTTTGATTTTTCAAGAGACTTCTTTTCGTCCTCAAGGCTATCTTTCAATTCATTAGAAGCACTTTCTAAGCCAAGAGTAGCATCTATGTTATTTTCAAGTCCTGCTTCGGCATTGTCGATTATTGCCGACCATTGAGAATATGTATTGATAATTTTTTGAATTTGACCACTATCTACTCCTTCGGCAAGTTTTTTGGCTGCAACTAATCTTAATGTTTCTTCGGTTAGATTTCCTGTACTTTGTGCTAATTCACTATTTGCTGTAGTTTCGTTGCTTTTACTTAACTGATTTAGATTGCTAATTGCATTTTCCAACATTGAATATCTTATATCTTCAAGTTTTGCTTTTGCCAATTTTGCATAAGATTCTTTGTTGAGATTTAACTGACCATTTTCATCAAAAAGAGTGGAAATATATTCATCTCCAACGGACATTAATGTTTCGATATTTTCAAGCGACAAATGACCGTTGTTATTATAATCATCAATAATATCACTTAATTGTTTAACGTTAGTTATTAGGTTGTCTAATTCTTCCTTTTTTGTATCAATATCAACAACTATATTAAATGTTTTTTCTTTTAATGCTGATTCTAATTCATCCCAAGTTTTAAGACCATACTTTTCAATATAATCAAAAGATTTTGTTAATTCATCGGGCGATAACTGATTAACTTTTTCCTTTAATTCTTTTTCTGTTCCGTTATAAGTGCCTTTTAATGAATTTACAATACTGTCGGCAGATTCTTTGTATTGTTTAATAATGCTGTCAAATCCAGTATTTTTTAATACTTCATCATATGTAAAATCTGATTTGCTGGCAATATCTTTTGCTTTATCTTCTATGTCCTTTATATAATCACTTGTTGATTTATCATTAGTGCTGATATTAAACATATCAGAAAATGTTTGTTTAACCTCTGGTGTAGCATTTTGTAGGGGAGTTAAAATTTTATCCTTGATATATTTCTTGATTTCTTCGGATTCGTTTAGTTCTTCTGTGCCATATTCTAAGTTAGAAACCATTTTAGAAACAACTTTCTGTGTTTGGTCATCTAAATCATTATATGTATCATCAGTTTGAACCCAAGAGTTCATATAAGGAGCAAGACTTTTCCATTTATCCTTTACCGTTTGTTCAAAGTCATTAACAGACTTCTCCATACCGGCAATTCTATTCTGAAACTCTTTTGAATTGAGCAATTTATACCAATCAATAGTTATACCATCTTCGGAAATAAAATCTTCAATCATTGCTCTCCAAGATTCTTTATCTTCCTCTGAATTACCCCATATGGCTTGAGCCTCAACAGCAAATGTGGATGTTTGGTCTTGTTGAAGCATTTCTTCTTGCCAAGCATCGCCCCATAGTGCCTTTGCATTAGCTATGGTTTCTTCATTATGTCTTAATTCTAAATCGGTTTTAGCATCCTTATAATCTTTTAATCTATTCTCATAGTCTTTAATTGTTTGCCGATTTACTTTCTCATAGTCTTTAAGATTACTTACTTGGTCTGGAATTTGTTTTGTGATTTCCTCATTTGCTAATTTTCTTTGTGCTTCTACTAAGTCTAATAATGATTCTTTTAATGTATCAGCAGAGCCAGTCAATGCGAGCATTGCATTTCCATTTGAATCAAATCCCGTATTAAGTTCGGGGAACATTTCTGCCAATTCATTATTAAGTTTTAAAAATTCCGAGTATTGTTCTTCCGTTAGAGAAACATTATTTCCAAAATTATCAACACCTTTTGATAATTCCGCAAATCTCGGTGCAATGTTTGAAACACTTGATTTTAACTGTTGAAAATTCTTTGCCGTTTCCTGCACTTTAGAAGAAATTTCTTGAAATTTCGTGTTTAAATCACTCATTTTTTCTTCGGTAGATTTACAAGCCTCTTTTATTGCTTCTAATGCCTTAGAAAGACCAGACATTATAAACTGTACTACTAATCCAAGACCAAATCCTACAACAGCATTTAATGCAGTTTGTGCGATTGTTAAACCTATTGTTGCCGCTTTTGCTGCAATGAGAGTTCCAACATAACCTCTCATAGTTGCGTTACCTACACCTACATTGGCTAAATAACGACCTAATACGGGATTTCCTTGTGCTACACTTTGAGTAAATTGCTGACTTGATAAACCAACTTCACTTAATTCAGTATTATATGTATTAAGAATTGACCTTGCACTTGCAAATGATTTATTTTGTGCAATTGTTGCAATTTCAGCCATTTTTGCTTGTTGACCATAAGTATCGGTCGAAAGTGCGGCAAAATTCATACTTTGAACATATGTTTGAGCAGCAGAAGAAGCACCTCTCATATGCATCTCAAACGCCTGTGTGGTTGTAGAACCACTATTTACGGCATCTATATAACTTTGGATAGCCACTTTATCTGAATTCAAGGTAGAAGTAAATTGAGAACTAAATGTTATATTTCCTCCAGAACCTTGTGAGAATAAAGCTCTGATTTGGTTTGCTACTCCACTAAAAATAGATACAATTTTTAACCCACTAACACTTGCATCGTTTTCAATCGTTTTAAATATCGAACATTGTTAAATATTTGCTTGAAATAAAAATTATCATAACATATTGACAAAAAGTATTATATGTGGTATTCTTAAAACAAGAAATAAAATTGAGAAATCTCAAAAGGAGAGCTTGGTTGTGAATAACAAAATATGGTATTGTCCTATATGTGGTATGAATAAGCAATTATATAGCAACACAGTTTGTGATTGGTGTGGTAATCAAATTCAAATGGTTGAATCAATTCATCCACGCACATATTATTCAGAACAAGCACAAAAAGTTTATTCTAAAGATTTTTTATTTAATGTTACAGAAGAAGAAGAGCACAGCATTTTAATAGAAGAAGCAAAAAACAATCCCTTGTTTGATGAAACTAAATCAAAACAGGCTTTCCTTAAATGGCGAGAACAGTCTAATCAAGCAAATAAAATATATTTCCAACAAACTAATAAAAATATTGAGGATAATCATATGCCTAAATGCCCGACTTGTGGCTCTACTAATATAAATAAAATATCTACCGCATCAAAGATTATAGGAGCAGCTACATTTGGTTTATTTAGCAAAACTGCAAAGTCACAATTTAAGTGTAATAATTGTGGTTATAAATGGTAATAAAACCATTCTTTTATCATTAAGTCATCCTTTGTGGATGGCTTTTTGCATTTCTTATCACCGTTATGCTACGGTCAAGCAGTATGAAAGTGAAGATAAGATTTCAACTTTTGAAAACCGTCATACTTCGGCAGTTCCGAGCGCATCTTATTAGAGTATCGTTCCATATAACTCTAACCACCCATTGGCGCTACTGTGGGGGCTTTTCTCATAGAGAACTATCCCTGCTGACCCTTGGAGCGCAACATTGTTACGACCCTATTTCTGTTGCCAGAGTAGGGGAGTGGTTACGGTGTACCAAGTTCCCAGCATATTTGGGTACAGCCTATATAGAGTTTCAATTCTATATAGACAGAAATCGTAAAGATTTGTTTAACTAAATGTATTTCATTTAGTGTTATGTCTAAAACCATTATATCTAATGGAAACATCATAACTGTCGGCATATAGACGATTAAAAGGGAAAACATTTTATCCCTACCGACATTTTTGAATGACATTACTGATGTAATAGCAGTAATTAAAGCTGGCAATGCACCTATTTTATCAATAATAGCAGTTAAAAATGATAAAATATCTGTACCAGCATCAACAAGCCCTTTAAGAAAACCATCATTCATAAATGCTTGTGATAATTCTTGCCAAGTTGCTTGCAACTGATTGATTTTAGCCTCTAAAGATTCCATCCATTTGGCGTGTTCTGCCATAGCAGAACCTTCGGAATTCATAGAAGTTTCTAATGCATCTCTTGCAATATCAAAATTAGACATTAAAGAGGAAACAACATTTCCTTGCCTCTTTCCTGCAATAAGCTCTGTAATACTTCCTTGCTGAATATCAGTTAAATCTTTCCATTTTACAGCAAGCTCGTCCATAATATCATATGTAGATTTGAATGTTGTATCATTCAACATAATATCTACACCAGATAATGCTTTAATTTCCTGTCTTAATTTTGCTGTTGATTCAACCATTCCATCGGTTTCAAGCCCTGCTTCTTCTAATTCGGTTTTTGCACCCCTAATACGCATACTAATTGTCTTAAAGGCTGTACCGACTGTTTCAGGGTCTTGTACTACTGTGTTAGCAGCAGTGATAAGAGCGATAGATTGGTCTAAAGAGTTGTTCGCAGCAGCAAGCGATGATGCCGAACGCTGTAAAGAATCTCCGATACCACCAGATGAAATAGCGAAGTGATTACTAACTTCATTAAATTTGTCTGCAATTTGCATTGAATCTGTGATTTCATCTTTGTATGCAGCCATAGTTGAAATTATGCTTTTTGTTGCGGTATCGACACTATCAATCTCATCACCAACAACGGCATAAATATTTGCTGTTTTGGCTAACTCTTGTGAATCACTGAAAGAATAACCAAGTCTTGCAAAATTAGCGGTCGATTCAATAATACTTGTTACCGTTGTACCAATTTCTTTCGCAGAACTTCCAGCAGTAGATAAAAATTTACTATAAGATTCTGAACTTTCATTTGTTACCTTTTTTAATTCTGTCATTGCAGAGTCAATATCTACAACATTTTGGAACATTTGCTTTAATCCGGAAATTGATTGATAAATAATAGTTGAAACATTTACATATTGCAAAATGCTCTTAAATGCGCCAGAAAATGTTGAACCAAAACTACGACCAATTTTACCAGTTGCAATAGCTTGTTGCTGAATTAACTTAAATTCATTTTGAATTGACCTAAATTCATCCGTTGTTAATTTTCCAGATGCATTTAGTGTTGAAAGTTTATTTCTTAATAAGTCAATAGAATTTCCAAAATCTTTTGATGCTTTAGAGTTCTTCTCTAACCAAGTTGACATCTTATTATCAAGTGTCATTGCTTGTAAACTACTAACTGGTGTGGCAATGTTTTTAACATTTCTTGCGGCATCTTTTGCTTTCGCACTTACAACAGCAATTTTATCACTTGTTAATTGGAATTCTCTTTGCAAATTATCCAACTGAATTGGTGATAAATCTTTTTGAAATGTTGCTAACAAATGTTTATATTCTGTATCTACTGAACTTAATTGATTTCTTAATGCAACAATTTGGGAGGAATTTTTAGAAGAATCAAGACCAGCAAGATTTAATCTAATAGAACTAATTCTCTTTTGCATTTTCATCAAATCATTGTAAGCTAACTGAATTTCATTAACAGATTTCTTTGCGCTACCAGTTGCAATATCAATATTTTTTGATTTAATTCCGTCTAAGTTAATAGTAAATTTATGTTTGTCTAATGAAGCCTGAATTTCCGATGGAAGCCCTTTTGTATCTAAAGTAAAATTCCTTAATGTGATTTTTTGTTTTTCGATATTTTTAATAGAGGAAGGTATCTTTTTGGTATCTAACTCCGCAATAATCTTTGCTCTAAAATCAGACATATTTTAAACCTCCTTTCTTTGTTATGAACTACCCATCACCTAAAGGTAGTGGGTTTTGCGCCCTTTCTTATAAATCAGATAATCCTTTTTGTTCTACTTTTTTAATTCCTTCAGCACCAAAATATTTATCAAAGTTATCTTCTATATCAATATCTTTGTAAACTGAAACCATCGAAACATCACTCCATCCGGTAATATCCTTGATTACTTCGTCTGGAATACCTTGCTCCGACAACATTGATACAAAACGATGTCGAATACTATGCCAATAAAATGGTTTGTTCAACATATTTGAAAATGTTCGAGCCATAGAATCCATAGTAGAAATTTCAATATTTTCATCAATATATTTTCCGTCTTTACATTTTGGAAATAACCAATCGGTCGTAATCCCAAGTTTTTCTCTTTCTTTAAGCCATAAATCAAGATATGGCTTAAATGGTTTTGCTATCGTATATACATCAAGCAATTTTCCATTTTGCCCTCTGCCTTTAGTTCTCATTTTTTCTGGCGTTTTATATAATGCACCATCACAAATCAGGTTATCATCTGTGAAATATGAAGCCTTAAATCTAATTAATTCAGCTTTTCTCTTACCACTATAAATAGCCAATGCTAAAATACACGCTTTCATATATTCTTGTTTTGCAACTAACTTATCAAGTAATGGGTTTAAATCTTCGTCTTGGAATACTGTCTTTGTTCTTACTGCTACATTAGCAGGGGATTCTATCTCACTCCAAACACGCTTATAATTTGGAAATTCATCATCCAAAATTCTAATTATATAATTTTCTAAAGACCTTAAAGTTGCAATAAATGTTTTAATTCGTCTCGATGACCATTTCCATTCTTTTATTGCGTAATTTTGGAATTTGATAGCCTCACGCTTTGTAATATCTACAAAAAACTTATTCTTATTATTATCAAGACACCAACACCAAAAAATATGTAAATTAGCCCTATATTGTTTTAGAGTCCCATTTGATTTGTCTGTTGCACTCAAATACTCTAAAAAATCTTCCTCTAATTGTTTATTGTCCTCATTTGCTTTATCTAACCTTTCCTCGCTCGTTAATTCGTTATAAACTGTGGTTCTTCCTGATTTCACAAAGATACCTCCTTTATATTTTTTTACTTGCAAGTATCATTATTTGAAAAATTTCTTTAGAGTTTTGTTGAGAGATTTCTCCATTTTCTTTTCTGCCCTTTCCCAAAAACCTTTTTTGCCAAGAGTAGGCTTTGCGGCTGCACCGCTTGCAGTAGTCCAAGGAGTGCCGTAGTTTGCTAATTCCAACACTTGCTGCATATTTGGTTTGTCACCGCTTGTATATTGGTAATTCGTATCTAAATAAGCATCAAACGAAACTTCGCCGCCATTTTCAAGAGATGAAAAACTAAGAGATGTTATTCCTGGTGTGTTGCCTAAAGCACCAGTCCTCTCATACATAACGGGTTTACCTTTAGTATAAAATTTTCCAGTCTCTTCATACATATCTGCCAATACCTTATCAGAGGTAACATTCATTGCCTTTCCCAATTGCTTAATTAGCATTGCGTTCAATTCATCCATATTATTGGCAGTCATATTAACACCTTAATCCTTCTTTGATATATCTTTTAATCTTTGCGAATTTCCATATGCCTCTATAATAGATTCTGCATTTAATTTACCATTTGATACTTCTTTTGCTATTTCAGATAATTTTATAATATTATCTCCAGAAAATGCAGGAGAAATTTTATCCGAAATGAATGTAACAGCATTTTTAATATTATCAATAACCGTGCCAAATGAAGCGTTCTTCTGTTTTACAATTTCAATTGCATCAGTATAAGCATTTGCAAAGTTAAGATTATATTTACCATCACATTTTAATGCTTTGTTATAAATTTTCATACAATCAGCATTTGCAAGAAGGAAATCAATATTTATTTTTTTATCTGTGTTTGCAAAATAATTATCAAATGATTCTGTATCGACAAAATAATTAAAAAATACTCCAACAGCATTTGCTCTGCCAAATTGAGGCGTGTAATTATTCTCATCATCAAAAAATTTATCAACGATGTCCTGAACTGCTGCTGAATAAACTACAATATCAACATTGTTTTTTACAATAATTTTTTTATTAATCATAATAAAACCCTTTCAAATTCATAAATTTAACGATAAAACTATTCTTTTATAAATAGTCAGCCAGAAAACCCATTGTCTTTAGGTGATGGGTAGTTTGCTGACCTCAAAAACCAATCTACATCATATACATAATTTACTCGTTTCTTAGTTTGAGGAATTGTTTTGTATTTAATTTTGTGTGCGGATAAGTCATCGAAATTAAAACTCTTTTTTGAAATCAACTTTATAATTTTGTTAAATTCTTTTATATCAATAAATACAGTTTTTTCAATTATTCTAAATTCAATAATAAATCCACATATAGTACCTTTATATTTATCCCATTCATTCAAACCTTTAATTTGATGAAAATGAATATCTCCATTCTCATCTTTGTTTCTTTCAAATGAAATGGACTTTCCAGACACAGTTTTCATTTCTAACGCATATAGAATTCTTCTTTCATCATCCCACAATATAAAATCAAATGGATTCTTTCTACTAAATCTTGTTTCCTTGCTCTTTGCAAAAGACTGTGCTGCGTCTGGCAAACGATAGAGTAATGCGTAGCCGGGAATTGATTTCTTGAAATTTAATTCAAATACTTTGCCTTGATTTTGTCTTGTCATTTGTATCTTTTCTATAATATTCAAATATTTCTTTCTTTAACCTAAAATTTACATTTTTCATCATCTTTCTCCTTATCAAAATGTAAAAATTAAAGGGAAAGACACCCTCGTAAATCCGCAAGAGCAATCTCCCCCTTAAAAATTAAAAAAGCACAACTTTAAGCCTCTTTTTTTTCATCAGTATAAGTTTTTTTACTATATTTTTTTTCGCTTTGTTTTTCAGTTGTTTTCTTGATACAACCTTTCTTTTGTGTGAGAGTTTCCTCTACAGAACTTGGTTTATAATCTTTATCAACAATAGAATATTTTCCATCTTCATAATTTACAAAAACTGTATCAACATCTTTGTGGATAGATGGAAATTGAATGTCTGTATTTTTATATTTAACAACGGTAATCACTTCATTATTGACTTTAACTAAACATTCCTTCACCATTAAAAATCCTCCATTTAGATAATAACAGAGGGTTGAAATTATCAACCCTCTATAATAAGTTATATAGATTTATTCGCCATCGTCTGGAATTTCAATCATATCAATAAAGTTACCATCTTTATCTTCGAGCAAATCGAAAGTAACACTGAAAGAAGCTGGGTCGCCATCAGAACTTAGTGAAAGCTCAAAGTTTCTTTGAGGTGTAGCCTTATAGAAAGTCTGCTTAAATGGTACTAAAACACCATCCTCATCCTTGTCGAGAGTTGACATAGTAATAAAATAATCTTTTGGCGCTCTCTTTGAATTAAACGAAACCTTTTTAACACCTGTACGATTAATAATATAACTTACAACATATTCTTTATCAACGACAATATCGGAAGTAGATGTAGCCGAAAATTTACCAGTTGCATATGTACCTTTAATCATTGTGGTTTCATCGCCAGCCGAATCTACAGGATATACAAAAACAGTGCCAGCTTGAATTGTGCCCGTTGTAGGAACAGTAATTGTAATTTCTCCTTCAGTAGTTGCCTTGATTGTTTGTGTTTCACCATAAATGGCTTCTTTGTCAATTTTTCCGTCACTAAGCAAAGCATATATCTTAAACGGATAAACTTGTGCTTCAATAGTTAAAGTGCCTTCTGGTGCATTAGGGAATGCAATTCTGTTTGAACCGTCTGCTCTTGCGTAAGTGCTATCGGCACTGATGTTAGTTGTAGTTGTGTTAGCAGTTTTAAAATCAATATACAACATTTTATTTTTCATATCTTGAATTAAAACGTCTGCAACTTTTCTATTAGCTCTATTAATATCCATAGTTTCCTCCTTGTATTTTTAAATTAATGAATGATACCATTAAAGTTCATTTCCTATCAAATTCATTTTTATACCATTTTGATGGGTCGAATGTTTTCTTTTCATCTCCCCAAACAGCCGCACTTGTTTTTTCTATATCATATATTTTTTCCTCACGCAAACTCGCAAAATTATCCAATAGTTCAAAAATTGTGTATTCCCAAATATTTATGTAATTTATCGAGTGATGATTTGCCGACACTTTTGAAATAATGTTGGGCAAAGTCATATCTTTGTCAATTCCTTTTTTTTTAGCTCTTTCTTCTTCATCTTCTTGTATTTGGTAGTAAATCTTTTTTGCAATCTTATTTTTAAACTTTGGAATTTCTTTTTCCTCTGGTGCAATACAGCACACCTGTTGTATTATATTTAAAATTTCTGAAAAGTTATTTGAATCTACAATTCCAACAATATCTTCTCTATGTGGTGTTTCGGTTTTATAATCTTTATTAGGGTTTACAAACACAAAAACACTATTAACATATAATACAGTTTCTTCAAAAAAGAAATTAAAAATCTCAAGGAAAAGTTGCGAAAGAGTAGAATTATCCTTTATTAAGCTATATAAGGTTATTTCCTGTTTTTCTTCTTTTGATAATGAGTCCCATAATTCTTTCCCATAATTTAAGTCAACTTGAGTAAAAAATTCTTCGGGGGTCATAGTAATTAAAAATTCATAAAAATAAAATTTTTCAAAAGACATTTTATAATGACTGTAAGGATTAGCAATATCTTTAAGTTTTGGTTTTCTTAAATTCCCCACGGACAGTGGAATGGAATAGGGGGACATTTGTGTTCCGTAATCTAATTTCATTAGCGAAAATTAGGTACGTTAAAAGTCATAACGCAACCATAAAACCTTGTGGCATTGTAAATATCCACACTGTCAAGTGATAATTCCCCAATTCCAAAACTATTTTTAATTTCTTTATCATTTATCAAACAATTTTCAACCATTTGTGATAAAATGTCTGCACGATTTCCATAATAACCTTCTTTTTCATAGTTGTCTAAAATATCTCTATGACAAATTGCATATAATATAACTTGGCAATATTTAATGTTGGGTTCAAGCCGTGGCATACGAATATCATAATATATAAAAGATGAAGTTTCTGTAATGGTGTCATCTATAAATAAATGGGATTTAACGTGTTCTCTAAATTCTTCTTTGATTTTACTTGCATTCAAAGTAAAAATGTTTCCTAATAATAATTCTTTTATGTCTTTGCTCTTATAAAGAGCAGCGTGAATTTCCTGTTTAAAACGACCACGCTCGGCAGTAGTTTTTAATTTTGCCATAATAACCCCCTTTACATAAATGCTCTAATCTTAACAGTGATAGTAGTTCTTTCATACCCCTCTGCAAATAATGATAACTCAAAAGATTTATTGATAAGTTTATTATTATCAACTGAAATATAAATTGAATTTCTAACATATTCAATACTTAAATCATCGACAAAATCACAGTTAATTTCCCATTTTGGTATTATGTCAGTCTCGTTACCCTCTGTATCATAAAATTTTGAAATAAACACACCCGGCTCAAGACCTGCATAAATAATCGGTTCATCACAATCTATTGAACACGATAAAACTTGCATTTTATCGTCATTTTTGCTATTTGGAACATCGCATAGCCAATAACCTTTGCCATCAATTACATAATATCCATCGGTTTCGTGTTGCTCATCTTGATATGCCATAAATTCAGAGTGACCACTATCTTGATAGTTATAAATTACAGTATCTATACGGGTTAATTTATATGTAATAAGCTGTTTAGATGTATCGACAGTAGTTCCAGGCGTAAATCCTTTTTCATATATTTTGCAACGCATATCTATAATAAAGCGTTGTTTGTGTGGCATAAGTAAACATTCATCGTCTGACGGAGTAAGAACCATTAATTGGTCACTCCTTACAAACATAAATTTATTACTTGTTTCACCATTGTTATATTGTGAAGCAGAGAACACACTAACCCATCTTTGAACAATTTTTCCCAATGTATTTTTCCAAGTAAGTAAATAATTGCATAAGGACATTATTCCTTTTTCATATATTCCATTGTCATCAACAAGTCCAACAATAAGCCAATATCTATTTTTATAAAAAATATATTGACCTGCTTTAAAAGTTCCGATAGGTGCAAGTATTCTTCTTACAAGAGAATTTAGTTTCGTATCTTGAACATTCCCTTGCACTATAACTCTCTTGTGTTCTCTTTTCGACAAATCATAATTACATACTTCAACATCAAAACCCATAGAAGATTGTAAGGCTTCTGCAAAAGTATCTTGTGCAAGATTATCAAAATCTTCACTTTCATATCCACTAACTGTATCGTGATTAGTGTTCATTAAATACCATTCTTTTGCCACTTAGCCACCACCTTATGAATAAGCAGTAGGCTTTTGATTCGCCACCATTTGCTGGCTTTCAGATTTGCAATAATCAAGTTCTGATTTTGCCGCTGTTTTTGTATGACCTGCACCATCAATGCTAATATCTTTTCCTACTATCGAAATTTGTTTATTTACCTTTGATACTTCACGTTCCTGATAAAATTGTTTCATAAATGCTGCTAATGTATCAATGATATATTGATGCAATTCACAATCAAATTCTAAATGTTCTGTATTAAATTTAATAGGGTCAAGTTCGACAGAATACCTGCCGACTGCCTTTTTTAACCAAAGCAATTCGAGGGCTTCTGAAATTACAACCTTATCTTCAAATGTAGATTCAAAACTATCAAAAACCTCTTGTGCTGTTGTATTCATAGCAAGCACCTTCCTTTGATTTTTTTATTTATAATTTATAATTTATAACCAGTATAATTTGAAGCAAACACTATCTTATGATAATCATTAAAACATAGTCTTTTAATTGCTTCAATTAAAGCGTATTTTTCTGCTCGTGTTACAATGTAAGTTGATAAACTTGCTTCAAATTCGGCTTGGCTCATAGAAAACAAATTCTTTACCAATTCATCTGTAAATATTTCCTGCGGCTTGTTTTCATCTTCAAATCCAACCCACTGACGGGTTACATCATCTTCAATATAAATTGTTGCGTGTTTGCCGTTTCCAACGCCAACAAATAATTTGTTACCGCCATTTACCTGCGCCTGAATTTCGTTTCGAGATAACCTCTGTTTGCCTTCCTTTGTAATAAGAATATCTCCATCTCCATCGTGTTTTCTTTTAAAAGTAACATCCCATCCGGCAAGATTCTTAACAGTAACCCTTGTGTCAAGATTCAAATTCTCATCTAAATCAGGTTTACTTGTAACAACATTTGCAGTAGTTGTGTTGTTCGTATCTGCACTCTTTTTAGTAGTTGTGTTCTTCGCACCTGTACTTTTTTGTGTAGACACATTTGTAGCTCTTTCTGTCATATTTTTAATACCTCGTTTCAATTATCATTGTTTGATTTCAACTAAAAATTATGTTTTACCTCATTATAGAGTTTTATAATTGCATCTAATCTTTCGGATTTTCTAAATACCCAATAGCGATTCCCGCTTTCGTTGTTCACTTTTGAAATATAACATTTTTCAGAAAATGCCGATAAGAAATGAAATAAACGAAGAGAATAGCAATAAAAATTAACATTGTTTTCCATAAAAATTTTCTCCTACATTCATTGTTTATCATAAAGAGAGGCAATCGCTTGGATTACCTCTCTTATAGAATTTAATTGTTATATTAGTCTAATCCGCCAATTTGGGTATCGTAAATAGTACCAATCTTATATTCTTGACCCTTTGCAACATCGCAAGCAACTTCAAGGTCAAATCTTGTTTCGACTTTACCAGTCTTAAGATTATTACCTGTGAATGAAGTCAAACCTCCACGAGTCCAAGTAGCAATAGGAGACTGAATACCTGAAGGAATTACGAAAGCAAGACCAGCAGGAAGCAATGTAGCGAAATTGTCACCAGTTTCATTCATTTCGTACTCATTGTATGGGTTAGGAAGCTCGGCAACAACAGAGCCTCTATACTGTGAAAGAATACCGTTCGCAGCAATCTCATTCATAGCTTTTTCGGAAATGCCAGTGATTGTGTTAGAATTAATTGTGCCTACATAACCAGCCCAATCGTTAAACTGTGAAATTACGGCATAATCACCAACAACTGTTGGCTTACCAACTCTACGAACTTTTGAGATAACACCATCGACACCGCTCTGTGTCAATCCGGCAGCCTCGATTGTGTACTTAACGCCAGTAGCGTTCTTAATAGCATCGTAAACAAGGTTTACAATAAGCAATAAAGCCTTGTTACGGATGTCAGTCTTAACAAGTGCAAGACCCTCATTTTCTTTTGACATATCGCCAGAAGCAATTCTACGATAGTCAACGGCATAACCACCAGAAACGATGTTTGTGCCAACAGGGTATTTGCTCTTTGTGATTGCTGGGAATACAACATCGCCATTAGCAGCCTGTGTACGAGAACGTTCTCCAACGTGGTTGTAAACTTCACGCTCAATTGATTCATCAAAACCTACATTCTGATATGAGCCAAAAATGCCAAGTAATTTAATTTCCTCCATAATCGGAGATTCAATTACAAAGCGTCTTAATGTATTTAATTCTGCAACAGCAGTATAATCACCATTTTCAGCACGATTACCTAAATCTTTAATATAGGTAACAGCCTTATCAGCTTTTGCGCCGAACTTACCTAATTCCTCACCTTTAACCATTGCAGAGAATACTTCTACAACAGGTGAAAACTTATTGAATTTGCCGTCAAATGCATCTGCATCCTTACGGATATTGTTAAGTTCATATGTAGTCTTAATCATAGTTATATGTCATTCCTTTCTATAATTTTAGTTATTAGGCAACGTAAACCTTAACCTTAACGGCATTGCCAGTTAATCGGCACTTGTCAGTTACCTTAAAATAAACGCCTGATTCTGGGGCGACAGAAGCAACTGCCAATTTGCCCTCGGCATTAACAGTAAGTAATGTAGTACCTGCAATGAGGTCTGCATAAGTCTTATTAGAATCATAAGCAATGTGCTTATCATCAACTACAAGTTTTTGACCTTCCCAAGCCTTAACATTATAGCCATTTAAGTATTCGCCAGCAGCGAACTTTACATCGTCAATATAAGCATCGTCACCAGCAATAGTATTGCAAACAAGATATGTGTCACCATCATCTGTGATGAACTGATAGTTTGCAACTTCCTTTGCAGACTGTAACACAGAATTGAGAACTGCATTATCAATCATACCGATAGTTTCAACTTTAATCATAGTAGTAATCTTCCTTTCTATTTTTTAATTAAAAGATGTTTGTATCTTCTGGAACATTTGTGCCAGTATCTACAACACTAAAAATATCTTCGATATTTGCTTTAGCTGCATTTTGCTCTGCTGCTACCTTTTCAGTATCAGACTTAGCCTTTGCGGTTTTACCGATACCTTCCCAAATCTTGTTTACAACAGAATTGATTTCAGAAGTAATGGGGTCAGCCTCAAAAGCCTCGATTTCAGCCTTTGCGTATTCTCTTTCGGCATCAGTAAAAGCGGCAATAGCAGCATTTAATTCGCCAACACGCTCTTTGGCTTTTGCCTTGCCAAGTTCGTCTCTCAAAGCATCCATTTCTTCATATAAAGCATCTAACTTTTCATATGTTTTAGAGAGTTCGTTTTTACACTCATCAAGAGCAGCCTGAATCTTTTCTGAATTAGCAATGGCTTCATTCTTTTCTGCTTTTTCTTTGTCAAGGCACTTATTAAGTTCCTTTACTTTTTCATCGCATTCTTTTTTACACTCATTAATTTCAGAAGTATGATTTGTATATGCAGAAACAGTCTGTTCAACGAGAGCCTTGATTTCAACATCAGTCATTGTGTTTATTTCCTCCTTATGTTCATTTAATTCAACCAATTTTGCGGCATTATCTGAAGGTGTAATGCCCAAAAGAGCATAACCGGAATGTATGAATTCAGTTGGGATTCTTCCTTGTTCCTTGTAGCCATACTTATACACGATTCCATCATTGCCCTCGGTACGCATAATTTCTACGCTACCATTTGGAAATATCCCATTTGCGATATTTTCATCCAGTCTTTCACAAAAATTATGATAACAACTACTATCAATTTCTCCTTCGCCGATACAAACCTTAATCTTTTCACCATTATCATCTTCAATTTCATCAATATATCCGTTAGTAAAAGTGCCGATTGTGGTTGCGTTCTCGAAAATCGGAACATCATCAATGATGTCGGTCATACCGTGTCCGCATAATTCAGTTCTCTCATCATCAAGAAATTCACATCTTAAAAACATACCCTTGATGCTATCTAAAGCCTTGCGACAATATTCTTCAATCCAAGTAATACCATTAAGGTTATACTCTGTGCCAACTTCATTCTCTACATCAATACATTCATCAGGATAAATCTTGTATAAGATAATCTTAAACTTACGCCTACCATTTTGACCTTTCTTCTTTGACTCACTAAAAATCTCAAATGTTTTCATTCATTCTCACCACCTTTCAAACAAATTTGTATATAAAGACGATAAAACATCGTTTTTATCAATATAAAAAGTCCGTTATAAAAACGGACTGTTAAGCACTATTTATTATCCGAAGGAGAAGGGGATTGGTTTCCGCCATTCTGATTGGACTGTACTGTTTTTTCTGTTGGATTGTCTGTTTTAGGCCTACCACCTTTATCCTGCAAAGCAAATTCGTTGTTCGCAGACAATGTATAAGATGTCTTATGAACAGGATATTTGTTCTCAATATCATCAGCCTTTTCTTGGTCTAATAATGCAAAGAATATATCAGCAGGCAAGCCACAAGCACTTGCCCAGGCTGTTAGAGAACCCTTACCTTGAAGATATAAGTCTTTCATATATCCAACCATTTTTCCCTTATTAACAAATGTCATAGGTAAGTATTTACATTCAACCCAATTCTTTTTATCGGTAATTATATTTGCAGAAATACACTTATTCATTTCTGCAACAATTTGGTCAACCCATTGAAACAGTTGAGCCGTAATAAGTTCAAGGTTATTTTCTTGTGAAGAATAACTACCGCTTGAACTACCATTTAATAAAGAACCTGCGATACCCATATCAAGAGCAATTTTGTCTCCAAGATTTGACTCATACTTTTCATCAAAAATATCAGTATTTCCAATATCTAATGTGTTTAATTTCGTACCAGCAGACACAGTAAAGAATGATGTTCCGCCACGATTATTCTTTTTTATAACCGCATTTTTAACTGTTTCGTGCTGTTCCTTTTGTTGCGATTTTGTAAGGGCACAAGTACCTTTATTTTGACCCTCCGGGAGTGTTTGATAAACAATTTTATTGTTAATTTCATCAAGAATATTTCTCTTTGTTGAAGTGAAATAATCATCATATAAAATATCACTAATAGCAGCCAAAACAAGAGGTCTACCATATTTTTCACTTCGTTGGCTACGAATCTTATGAACGATAGTTTTTGTGTTATCTAAGACCACCCAATTATTTCCTTTTATTCCATTATCATTTTTTCGTTTTTGATATGCTTCACGAATTTCTTTTGGAAATTTTTTGAGTTTTCTTTCTGTTTGCTCTCCCGAATGGTCATCAAAATACTCTAAATTAAAAGCAATTATATATGAATTATTTTTTATTCCAACAATTTCTGTATAATCAGTCGGGAGAGAGATAATGCTTGCATTTATACCAATTTCATTAATTTCAACAATACTATTAACATCGTAATCATTAAGGGTTTTTTCTAATGATGTCGGTCTGCCTGTTGTTTCAAAATAATAAAAAGCGATACCCTCAATCATTCCTCTCCAAAGAGCATCACGAACTATTTCTCTATCTTTAATGGTTCTTAATGTGGATTCCATTAGTTCTTTATTTTTACGCTTTTTATTATCACTTGTTCCGTGTGCGACAATTACTTTATCTAATGTAGGTATAGCTGTCATATAGTCAACTGTGTTTGTGTATGTACCATTCATTCCATATAAAATTAAGGAAATATCTCTCAAAATTTTATTATTTGTCATAGGGTCTCTAACCAAACCCGCAAGTTGCTCTCTGGAATACAAATCGAAAATATTTAATCCAAAATAATAATTTGAATAAGCCTGTTGGCTTGAATAAGAAGAAAATTCATAAGCAGGTTTTACTTCCGAGTTTGTTTCAAAAGTTCTGCCACGATTATTGTTATAATTATTTGTTTTCTTTTTGTTATTATTTGATTTTGTATTATTAGGCATATCTACCCTCCTTTCTTAATTGATAAATGTGCCATACTCATAATCTTCACCTATATTGATATTTTCTCTCTCAATGAGTGAAGCAAAGTAATTGGCATAAGATACACTTGTGTAACGGTCTTTCCGGTTAGTGCCTTGTTCGTGTATCATAATAATACCCGTATCAGATTTCTTCTCATAAACAAGACTTGTAGTTTCACTTATGAGAGCCTGTGTTTCAAGGAACGGAGCTTCATAGAATAACTGTTCCTCTGCATCAGGAGTATTCATATATTCTTTGATTTTTGGCAATGTTTCTTCTTTTGCAGCTTCATAATTTACCAAAAAATCAATTTTTTGTTCTGAAAGAGTTCTTCTGAACTCTTTAGCAATGTCACTATTTAATTTTTGAGATGCATTAACAACATAGATACAGGGATTTGCCCCCTCAACCTTAATACGGTTTGCAATTCCATCATCATTCATACAGCATAGTGGAGTATAATAAATATTTCTTTCATCATCATACATTTCTCTTGCCAAAAAGTCATAAATAGCAATACCAGCATTACGCATATCCAATACGATATAATCAGCTCCGAAATCCTCAAATAATTGACGAATTCTAATAGCTTGTCTTACTGTATCGCCGCCTTGAACTGATTCTAAATAGGGAACAAGTCTCCTATAACCATTTGCCATAGTAACGTTTTGATTATCACGATTATATGTCTTGAAATCTGGTAACAATCTCATACAAGAAAAGATAGAATTATCATTTTTCTTATTTTCAATAAATGCCATATCACAAGATACAATACGTATCTCTCCGCTTTGTTTTGGTATATCATATATATTCTTTTTACCCATATGAACATCCAATAAATTACGAGGATAGAATGGACGTTTTATGGTCTGATTTTGTTGCAACATTTTATATGTAAAGAACGCCGATTGATTTTCTTTCAATCGTCTATTCTCAAATTCTAACTGCCAAGTAATAGGGTCTTGTTTTTTCTTTTCTTTTTGCATTTGCTTTTGAGTTCTAATATTATGTTTAAGAGTGATGCTTTCGTCAAATGCAAGCAAACATCCACCTTGCTCTTTCAGCATACTTTCATAAGCGTTATCGACAATTTCCCACATCCAATGTGGGTCAAGCCAAGATGAACTAATGTAAATATCAACGGGTTCTTCTTGTAGTTCTTTAATTTGAGCATAGAACGGGTCAATCATATAAGGTGGTTGTCTAATTGTCTGAAAAGGAGATAAAATACTGTCATCAATATTCTTTTCAATCTGTCTAAATTCTTCACGAACAACACAATTTGAACGATGTCCTCTACCATTTTCAGAAGCAGGAACAACAACGATTGTACTACCACTACGGAAGTACACAATAACCTCATTTTGATTATCCTTAATCCTTAAAATCTCCTTACGCAAAACAGGAGACATATTCATTAACTCGTTTCGTATCTTCTCTGAAATAATAAGTTTACTTTGTCCTTTTGTAGCAGATGAAAGCACTATCTTTGAGTGTGGATATACGATACAACGGCAGCAAGCATATAAAGCGATAATAAATGATTTTGCAGCTGCACGACACGCAATAATAACCACAAATTGACATATTCCCATTAAATAGAGAATAATTGCTTGATAAGGGTGTAAATTGATACCTAAATAATCAATGGCAAGTCTATGTAAATTTCTTCTAAAAAAAGTATTCCAACGTAGAACGTGGTCAACATTTCTCTCATTTCCGAGAAAACTATTTGTGGGAAATTTCTTATATAATTCCTTTTGTCTTTCATCGGCATAACGATTTTTGTAATATTTACTCGGTGTCTGTATCAATGTACTCATCGTCATCACCGTCTTTTACATAAAACTCTTTATCACGCTCCGTAGTGCCGTATTGCAAGTTTCGGAGTGGTCGTAATAAAAACCTCTTAATATAATCCATAAAGCCATCGTGGTCACTATAAAGCTGCTTATTTTTGTAATATTCCTCTGGTGTATATTGTGAAATTCTTGAATTCCAAACTCCGAGGCAATCTTCGCTATTTGCTTCTGCATCAGCGGCAACTTTGAGACCAGACTTAACAAATGTTGAGTTATAATATTCGCCCATTTTCTTAAAGTTTTCCATATCGCCTTCGCGAACACATTTCAACTGTTGCATTTTTGCATAACAAAGGTCGCTTATAAAAATTTCTTGATTACTATCGCAATGCGAATTGGCACTCTTTAAGAATTTATAATGATTATTAAGATTTTCATAGTCGATAGGCATTAAACCAACTCCCCATCTCTCAATATCCTCCGGATTGATTTCTTCTGATTCATCATCCTCATTACCATACTGGTCAACAACGGCAACTCTTTTTTTCTTTGGTTGTTTTCTATCTCCAGATAAAGAGAAATCACCATTTTCAATGGTTGTATCAAAAGTTTTTCCTTTATTCTGATTCATATTAAGTTGTCTAAAATATTTACCGACAACAGTATCGTCATTGGTATCATACTTATCAAATAAATCTTCATTGAAATATATATCGAAAGCCATACACATTCTTTGCATAGCCTTTTTATTGCTGTGATATTCTGCGACATATTGACCGAATTTTCTTGAAAAACATTCTTTACAAATCGGTAAAACTCCTTCAGAATAGAACTCGCTGTTTGATTTATAAAAATGAGTAGAATTTTTTGGTTCGCCACAGGAGCAGCAAACACACTTTTCAACTGATTTTGGCATATTTGCCACCTCCATACATATCAACTAATTTTTGAATTAACAACTAAAAACGAGCTGCATAATGCAACCCGTTAAATGAAAAATATGTAGTCTAATCGTTATAATGATTAAATATATAATCAATAAAACTTAATGCGTTTGAAATTGCTTGTGAAGCCATAGCTTTCGGGCAGTTGCTACAATCGTAACAACAATCTCCACAAGAATCTTCATTATCATAATCTGCGATAGAAATTTCAATTTGGATGCAACCCTCATTTTCTATCGCAATTTTTGAACTAACATTGCCATCAAATAAAATAATATCTGAATAACAAGGAATAATTGTGTCTGTATCTTCATCATATACAGGTTCAATAGTTACAGACAAATCATCATCAATAGTCAAATAGTATTCCTTTGAATACCTATCTACAAATTCATCTTTGATTTCGATATGACCTAATTCAATTTCGTCATATTCCATTAGCCACCTTAATAAACCAATAATGTCTTTCTTAAAAAGAACTGCACTTGTGGTTTTATATTTGGAAGCCAAATTATATAAATATTCGCCTAATTCGGCGTAATCTGTAAAATAAATCATTTCCATAGTATATTACCTCATTTTTTATTAACTGCATCTTTGATGGCTTTGCTAACCCTGCACTTAATTGATTTTACTGATGGGAATACAACTATTTCATCTGTTTGAGGATGTCTGCCTTTTCTTTCGGCACGTTCAACAACCTCCATACTAATAAAGCCTTTCCATAAGATTTTATCTCCGTCTAACAAAGCATTCTTAATAATTTCCTCTAAAGTATCACAAAAAGCTGTGCTTTGTTGAATGCTTTTATCATTGACATTGCCATACATCTTTTCGGCTATTTGTTTGATAATTTCTGCTTTGCTCATTTATTTTATATTTCTCCATTTTATTTTAATGTTATAGGGTAACACGCTTCAACACCGTCACCATTGACAATGCACACCATTTGAGATGGATTACCACTCAAACGCTTTGAAATAGTGTAATCATCGGTAGTACCGCTAAAGCTACCACTCCTAATTATTTTAACACCGGAAATATCATCGTATGAACAACGATGTAAATGACCATAAAGAATAGCCATTGGTTTGTAACCGAGCATAAGAACAAGTCTTGAAACTCCTTTTTCGCTATAACCATCAAAATCTCCGTGTACCATAAGGTATTTATTACCTCTTACTTCAATACAACCAATAGTCGAATCGTAATTATTATCATCAACAAAATGAATATTGGTTACATTAGATAACTTGGCTTTCATATACCACGGAATTAGATTATCTAAACGATTACCTCTTAAAACTTGGTCTTTGAATGATGTACGAGAATGGTTTCCGGCAACACCATTAACATATACATTTACAAAATGTTTGCTTAACTCATAAACGAAAGCAGAAATCAATTCAGCACTTTTCTGTACTTGTTCTGTAATATTTTCTCTGTTTTCAAGTTGAGTTGTAAAATGTATTTCCCCATTGAGAATATCGCCTAAAATACAAATATATACATTTTCAGAATTATGTAATTCTCTAATACTAATTATCTTCTGTAAATATTGCTGCAATCTTTCCTCTGCAATATCAGAATTATATTTTCCAAAATAATTATCTGTATCTCCACCTAAATGAAAATCAGATAATAATACAAGCATATCATTATCAGAAGAATATGCTTCTTTTTCAATATTTGGAAAAACAAGTTTTCCATTTTCTATAATAAGATTTTCGAGCCTACTTAAATCTTCTTCCGTTCTTGCAAGTTCTCTTAAAGTCTTATTCATAGCAGTTCTTTCATCGGAGAGCTTTTGCTTTTCTTTTCTAATTTCCTGCTTTTCGGCTCTAATTTCAGCCAAGTATATATCATTGGTTTGAGATGCCAATTTGGATTTGAAATACTCCGAAACGAAAGCTCCGCCAAAAATTGTTTGTGTGGCTTTACGCAAAGTGTCATAATGAATATCCAGACCATATTTATCTATGATTTCTTGCCAATCCATATCTATAATATGGTTAGCTTTCTGGTAGGCATCTAACAAACACGATTCATACTGTTCTGGCGTTAATCCGTACTCTTGGATTTTTAATTCCAAATCAGTCATTTGTCACCTTTCCCTTGTTAAATTATTACATCGAGGTCGCAATCATTGCCCACAATATAATCTGTCGCACCAACCTTTTTTGCCTTTTCGGGCAAGAAATACCACTCACAACGATATTTTTCGTTATAAAGATTTTCATCAATATTGGTTCGACTCATAATGTATTTTCTTGTCTCTTTTTCAAGCTCAACAGTTTCAAATTCCATTCTGTCACGCATTTTTGCAGTAGAATCAAATCCCATTGTTGAACCATCGTGCATAAGAAATTCTGCGTGTGGCATACAATATCTCTTATGACCTGCAATAAATATCAAAAATCCCATTGAAGCAGCCAATGCAAGATTTATAGTATAAACAGGAGTTTTTGAAAGACGAATAGCATCAATTAAAGCATATCCATCAGAAACCGAACCTCCTGGTGAATTTATATAAATCTTAATAGGTGTTCTATCCTCAACAGGAATATCTTTGTCAAGTCGGTTGTATCGCAAGATATGATATACAGCAGAATCAACGATGCTCTCATCAATCTCACAATTCAAATAAATTCGTCTTTGTTCATTATCTTCAATATCGAATTTATCTGCATAGCTATAGTTATAAACTTTAGAAATCTCTCCATCTATATCTTTCATTTAATATTCTCCTTATAATCGAATTATCATACCTCGGTATGATTCAATGACTCTATAAGTTTTGTCATTTTTAGATATGGCTTCTGCCATTTTAGAAGAAAGACATTTCTTTGCTTCTTTTGAACCGTGAACTAACACGACTTTATTTGTATTCAGAGAACTTCCATATTTAACTAAATCATCACTGTTTGCGTGGCTACTAAAAGTAGATAATGTAATACAATCTACTTTATTTGGGATTAGTTCTCCGTTAATTTTAATAAATTTATTATCTCTATAATTCTTGATACGATAAGACAAATATGATGGGTTGTCTCCAACATATCCAGAGAAAATAATCATTGAGTTTATATCCTTAATATATTTTTTCAAATATCCTACAACTCTACCATTTGTGCAAAATCCAGATGAAGAAATAATAATCTTTGATGCATCATTTGCAATACATTTCTTTGATTCATCTTTTTCTTCAATGAAATGAACATTATCCCATTCACATACCGTTTGCCATTTTTTAAGGTCTGAATCGCGTAAAAGTGAATGATATAATTTGGATATATCACAACTCAATTTTGAATCAACAAAAATAGGCGTACAAAAATCTTTCTGCACACCGTAAATATCATATAAATTTGTCAGTAATTCTTGCGTTCTACTAAAACTAAAACAAGGAAAAATTACTGTTCCTTTTCGTTCAATGACCGTGTTTATGGCTGTCTCTAAATGTTTAATATCATAAGAACGCTTTTTCTTTGAAGTTCGTTTTGATTCTCCATATGTACTCTCCATAATTACTACATCATTAAACATATCCGGTATCTCGGTATCAGTTACATAATGATTATTTGAATGTAAAGCACCCATATCAGATGTATAAAATACCTTCTTTGAACTGCTGCCATCTCTCATAATAAGTTGTAATTGCGCAGCCCCGAGACAATGTGAATTGTGCAACCATTGAAAACTTATATTATCGTTAAGCCGATAGACTGTGTTGTATTCATCATATACCTCGATTAAATCAAGTGTCTTATAAACATCTTCCTCATCATAAAGAGGTTTATACTCTCTTTTATATCTCTTTGAAAGAACCCTTGCTTCATCTTGAATAATCATACAAGAATTAAGTAATAAAGGTTTCATTATTTTTGCTGTATTATCTGTAGCAACAATCTTACCAGTAAATCCCTCTTTTACTAAACGAGGGATTAACCCACAATGGTCTATATGAGTATGGGCAACAAAAACATAATCTAATTCTTTTGGCTTAAATTGAAACTTTTCCGAATTTATCTTGTATGAATCCAAATAATCATTGTTTCCGGATTGATGTAATCCACATTCTAATAAGCATTGAGTATTTCCAAATTTAACAAGATACTGCGAACCTGTAACATCTTCCGAAGATTTACCAGTAAAAAATATACCATTATTTTTAAGTTTCTTCTTTGCCATAAGATATTCCTTTCTTTAAGAAAGTTTTTTAGCAATATCTACATACTTATCTTCAATGTATCGTCTGTTTCGTGTGCGATAAAAACCAATTCGATTTTCGTTCTTATCAATAAATCCTTTTGATGAATTGCATACTACTCCATTTTTAATAAGTAATTTCATTTGCTCTTTGGTAACTTCTTTCAAATTGTTATCCACCTTTTTTCAAAATTTAGCATCAAAGCTATTTGGAGCTGATGGAGAGATTTGAACTCCCAACATATTGATTACAAATCAATCGTTCTACCAACTGAACTACACCAGCATATTCGCCAAGCGTTACAGATACTTTTTAGGGCAACTGTGCTTTAAAGAGGACTATTAAAAAATAAACTCTGATGTTTTGACAGTTTTCCATTCACGCATAGTCCATTAGCATCTTGGACTTTTGGACTCACCTCATATGCCCAGAGTCGAATTGCAGCTCTCCTAACTATGAGGGATGGTGTGTCATTTTTTTAACCCGCACTCCCATACTGCGGTTTAATTGGTGGGCAGGGCTGGACTTGAACCAACAGTGTCAATTAAGAGCCGGATTTACAGTCCGGTGCGATACCAATTACGCTCTACCTACCCATATGGTGACGGTGGGGAGGGTCGAACTCTCGTTACGAGATTGAAGGTCTCGTGTCTTTGCCGCTTGACTACACCGCCGTATTACGGAAATTGTTATAACTATACGATAATTATTTACACCAATTAGTTTCTTGTAAGAAGGAAGTTATAACCTATGCCGTATAAAAATATAATATTACGGAAATTTAATAATCAATTACTTGCATTCAATGATACAACAAACATAATGAAGTTATATCATCGAATAAATTTTCTTTTACTGTTGTTAATAGAAGGATGATTATAGCCAGCCATAATAAAAATTGAAGTTTTTATCATTTCTAATAAGGGGTGCGCTGACGTGACTATTGCCACGCCAACGCCAATCAAGAAAAGAGAAAGATAAAGAAATGAGAGTAGAAGGTATATATTCCCCTTCCATTATACGAAAAACGTATTATTCAAAAATGTTTCTAAATGGTATGCAAACCCTCAATTATTGATAGGATAGTAATGCAATCTGGCAATTTTATTTATTTCATCTAAAAATGGTTGTGCTAACAATTCCCAATTTCTCGGCGTTTTCTCATCAATTCCTTTTGATAATTGTTTCTATAAACCTTTTGACAACCAGCACACCTTGAAGTTTTATTATTCAAAGAATCCACTTCAAACTCTTTTCCACAATCTACGCATACAACTGTTTTAGAACCTTGAGGCGTGTATGTAGCACAGTCTTTGCAATATTTCTTTGTGCCGGCTTTATTTCCACGAGTAAGAATTCCACAGTCTGCACATCTGATTAAATTTTCACCCTTGTATAATAAATACTCATAACCAAGTTCTCTAAAATCGGAAATAAATAATTCTTCCTCACTATCATCGTTAATAAATGTTACTCGACAATTAAGATTGTCATTCCTCTTTGAGAATTCAAGTAAACCTTTTTGCCACAACTTGCCGATTTTAATTTCTCTTTCATCGGCTTTACAAGAAATTCTTGCGCAACTAAAAATCTCTTTTGAATCTGCATTTACCCAGCCATTATTTCTTGGGTTTTTTATGTTATTGAGTTTGGCAAGACAAAGCATTGTAAATGCAAGTCGTTCTAAAACCTTGTTCTTTAATCCAAGAATAGTTTCCATTTCTGACTTGGTTACTTTAACTCCGGAAATTTCAAACAATTCAAATGAGCCAGCATTTGCGGCAATCTTCTCAACGCTTGTTTGCCAACTCAATTCATTAAGTTCATACCTTGGATAATATTTTGAGAGATAGTCAAGTAAGAGAGTTGTAATCTTCTTTTTACGATAACCCAAGCAATGATAATAATACTTTGCAAGAATAGAAAGCGTATTGAACGGTTTTAATTCTATTAAGCCGTTTCTAAGACAGTTTTCTGCATATTCTTTTTCGTTAAGAATAATCATCTTCTAATACCTCTATTTCTTTATTAACCATATTAAATTGTTTACCAAAATAAGTAATTTCTCCTTCTGATTCAACGCAAAATGGATATTGTATTTTATTTTTATTTTTTTTCAATAAATTTTGCAATATGACTCTTCCACAAATATGCCAAGCAAATTGTTTTGATTTTTCTGTTTGATAACAGATGTCAAGAACAATATCACACAATTCATCTTCGTTTGGACATACCTTGTAACATTCATCTCTAAAGAAATTTACAAACGCTTGATGATGCAACCAATTATCGAATTTATCAATTTTATTAACACGCTGTTCTTTTTGATATTTTTCTACTTTTTTTAGATAATTTTGGTATATTTCATAAACTTGAATATAACTACTTTTTGAATATATCACTCCACTTTTTAATATATTATAATCAAAAATATTTTTAGTATCATCACGCAATAATTTAGATATTCTTGAAATGTAATTTTTGAAAGATTTTTCAAAAATCCACGATATGCGATTAACTACACAAGGATTATTTCCTACGGGCATTAACCTCTCATAGAAGTTGCAATACTCAATCATCTGTGGTGTCTTATCCTCATAATTTTTCAAATCCTCAATGCTCTTAATCCCATATTCATTAAATCTGCGAATAGCACCTTTATTATTATTTCTCACGTAATTATCATTTTCAGATTTTAGCTTTGGATATACATAAGTCATAAAGTAAGGTTTCTTTGCAGCAGCAATTTTGAAATTAAACTCTTTTTGGGATTTAGTTTCCTCATCGTCATCATCATTTACTTTATATTCGTGCAGAGTAAACCAATTGGAAGGCATCGGCTTTGCGATTATACCTTTTGCACGGTCAATAGTGTTTTGTTGATAAAGCTGTCCGCACATAATTCTATATGCAAGTGTGTCATATTCAGGAGAACCTTTCTCAAATCCAGACTGAACCTCAATCATACTTGTAACGTGGTTAGTAACCACGCCAATGTCATCATTAAAAGCAAGTTTATTTGCTTTAATAATATCATCTTCTGTCGGTATTATCTTTTCAGCTTTTTTCTGGAGACATATGATTGTAGGAGAATTTAGTGTGCGGTTTACAATTATCGGATTATCAGTACACATATTCGTGTCACCATCTTTATCTGCGCCGTTCTCTGCTTCACAAGCACTATCCCAAGCGTTATATATTAGCGCAGTATTAATATAACGATACCAATATGCTGCATCTTTGGATTTTGATAATTTCATTCGGCGTATGTTATTTTGACACGTCATCGGCGCTCTAAAACAAGCAATTTCATCCGAACATTTATCAATCCAATATTTGTGATATACTTCACCTGCTTTAAGTAATCCGGTGACTTTCATACCAAATATACTTTGCGCAAGAGCATAAGGGTCTCCACTTATCATTGCGAAATTAGCATTTATACGTATTACACCTCTTGCTCCCATCTCTATACGTTTTTTGATTAAGGTATATATTTTTTTTCTTATAAATGGGTCATTGATAAGTTTTGGTTCTACCATTAAAGCCTTAACATAATGTTCTAAATTATTTCCAAATACATTTTCATCATTAAGACTAAAACCAGTTAAAAAAATTAAACTCTTTCGATAGTCAAGACCAATTACATCCTGAATTTCATCTATGGTTGGCTGGCAAAGTTCTTGAAGTTCATCATCTGTGAACTCATAACTTTGCAAAAATTGATAATTGGTGTTACGAACATTCTCTAACTCTGTTGGAGTAGTCTTTGCGACAGAAAATTGATAATGATTTTTCTGACAATTATCAAAATAGTCCTCCCAATTCTTATAACTTGACCAAAGTTTGAGCATTGATTCTGTTAGAATAACTTCTGCATCACGAACATCACGTGTTTGACCCCAAACATCTACAACCTCATATGTACCTGCAACCTTTTCAGCAAACTCGACAAAATCAAATGTATAAAGCATACCTTTAGTCCAAGCATATCTTGTATTCATTCCTGAAATTGTATGTTCGCCATCACCAGAAAGATACTCGTTTACCGCTCTTGAATATGAAGGCAACATCAATCCATATCCATCAGAGTCATTATGCTCAATTTCATAATCCTTTTCGTATGTAAGTTTCGGCTCTCCGTCAACTGCATCGTTAATAAGAATTACATCTTCTTTGAACTTCGTGACGCAATCTTTAACCACTATAAATCCTTTAGGAAGCGGAAGTGGAGTAGAACCCGAACAAATCAATGCTTGATATGCCTCAAGTTTTGCAGGAACAAGTTTTTCCGACATATCTCTGCCATTATCAAGTCTCTTTTTAAGCTCTGGATATAATTCTTCATTTACATAAACAATAGTTGAATTTTTAATTCCACCATTTGTACCCAAAAACCTACGATATTTAATTTTACATTCCTTACCATTTACAATTCCATAATTGATAGAAAATCCGAGATTTGCTCTATCATAGTCTGCATCACTATTCATAATTACACATATGTAATCTTTTTGGAATTGTAAGTTATAAAGAGTATCATAATAATTGTTAATGAGAACCTTGTTCTCCCTGCTTTTTGGTTTTTTCTTAATGGCTCGAATCTTCCTCTGAATACTACGAACCTTATTGTTAATATCATCAACGCCATTTATTTCATCAATGAAACGCAAGCATTGACTGTTATTAAGAGATACAATAATTTCAGGGTAGGTTCTTATAGCCGTTTTTAATGGCATATTAAGTTCCCATTTTGCTCTTTTGAGCATTTTGCTCTCAATCTTGTAAATGAATTGATTAACACTTTTTTGCTCCATTCATTTACCTCCCTGTTCTTGTTTTAGTGTTGTTATTTTTCGTATTACTCATAAATGTTTCTAAACCACAAGAAAAACACGGAAACAATGTTCCGCTTCCAACCAAGTAACTTTAAGGTTGTCGTGTTCATATCTTAAAAGTTCAGAAATTTGATATATGTAAAAACAGTAGTCAATATGACCATCTCGAATATTTTTAAGTACACTATTGATGAAATCACAATATCTCTGATATTGAGTTTTGCCGTGATATTCCTGATATATGGTTTCCGATACTTCTCTTATGCTCGGCATCAAAGACGAATTACATTGTTTAATTTGAGATTTTAGGTTAGCAAAGTCAGATTGCCATTGGCTATCAGTATAATCTATTGGTGGGTTTTTCGTGTTCTGCGTTACCATTGTCAGTACCTCCTTTTTTGTAAAATATAAACCTACCCCCAGTAGGTTACAGACACTTTTAATATCTACATTGTCATTATAGCATCTCTTAAATTATTTGTCAATGGGTTTCTCAAAATTATTTCTAATTTTTTATCGCTCGTCTCCTCCAAATTAAAAATGAAAAAAATTTTTT
>UMAK01034958.1_pt1 | contig 64718 bp, 45 predicted proteins | sample 1963681 | NCBI WGS metagenome assembly UMAK01 (sample SAMEA4835913, study PRJEB28245) | human gut metagenome | biome: gut microbiome; material: fecal sample | place: Denmark | collected 2008 | reverse complement strand
ATCTTCGGATAGCTCTGCCACGGAATTACGCCGCTGCCCCGAAAAGGAATCAAGAGCAGTATGGCGGCAATGGCAGTCATGCCGTCGATTAGTGCGACGGCTCAGCCGTCGGCGTACCGGGAGGCGCTTCCGGAGAATTCGGGGACAAACATGAACCTGATACGACCTGAGGCGTTGCGTGGCTCAAAGATGTTTGTAGACGCAAACCGGATAATGCCGGGCGTAACGGCAGCAACCCCACGTATCAGCACCGGCAATTTACCGACATTAGAGGGCCATGTGCTGTATTCCGACGCAAATGCTGAGGGGCAGACAATGCATCCCGACGCAATGTATTCTTTCAACGCCGACGGCACGGGCTTCACCAAGCTGAGCGGCGACAGCAAAATCTATGGCAGCTTCGGCGCAGTTTGGCTCGACGGCATCTACTACCAGAGCAGCCTCATGGAATATAGCGGAGGCACCTGGGTCTATTCCATGGCCAACTACGACATCAGCACATGGAAGATGATAAAGTACAACACATCGGTGCGTCCGCCGTCTGTGGCATCTGCCCTGGTGGAGGTTGACGAGCTTGTGTACGGCTGTTTTTTTCGGGATTTGTACACCACCGGCGGCACAATGGTTTTCGGCCGCATGACAATGGATATGAACAGGAATTATCCGGTGGAAGTGCTTTCCACACTGCCCGAAATCATGGTCTCCATGGCAACCGACGCCCGTGGCGAGATTTATGGCTTTGGTCGGTCGGGCGACGTTTACCGCATTGACAAGACCACCGGGAAGGCTGTTAGGATGGGCGCTTCGGGTGTCAAGCCGCAATATGTGTCATCGGCGGCGTTCGACAATCTCACCGGCAAAATTTATTGGAACGTGTCAACAGCCGACGGCGGCGGATATATATATTCGGTAGAGCCAGCCACCGGCAAAGCCACGTTGGTAAGCCAACTGCCCGGCAACGAGGAGATAGTTGGCTTGCGGGCGTTGTTCCGCGCTGCCCCCAAAGCCCCCGCGGCACCTCAGAATGTATCACTGGCATTTGCCAACGGCTCTCTGACGGGCAAAGTGAACTTCACCATCCCCACAACGAGCTACGACAACGCATCCGCCACCGGCAGTGTGAAGTGGATAATACGCGCCAACGGCGTGCAGGTGGCCGAAGGCACAAGTGCTTTCGGCGCTCAGGTGTCGGCCGACGTTAACGTGCCGCAGGGTGCCAATTATAATGTGGCAGTGGTGCTTCAGAATGAAGCCGGTTACGGTCCGAAGACCTTAGTCAAAGGCTTTATAGGCAACGACACACCATCTACGCCCGAAGTCACCGCGTCATGGTCGGGCGGCAAATTCACCGTAAAATGGAAAGCCGTGAAGACCACCGTCAACGGCGGTTATATGGACCCCTCGCAGATAACGTATTCGGTGCTTCGTATGCCCGATTCCACCATGGTCGCCACAATGCTTCGCGACGCCGTTTATACCGACGCTGTCTCAGAGCCAAACGATTACACCATATACACTTACAGAGTCTTTGCCCAATGCAACGGCAAAACCTCGGCTCCCGGCATCTCGAATCAGGTAGGTTTGGGCGCCATGCACACACCGTGGAAAGAGACTTTCGCCACCGCGGAATCGCTTGACCGCTTCACCATTATTGATGTAAAGGGCGACAAGAACACATGGGGATATAACGCCGCAAACAAGAATGTTCGGTGCGCCTCAAGTTTTGTGAATCCGAAAGATGACTGGCTGATAACGCCTTCCGTGCATTTGGAGGCCGGCAAGAGTTACAAGATTGGCATAGAGGCTTATAGCTCAAAAGGTTACGACGAAACCTTCGATATCCGTCTGGGCAAAGCTCCCGCCATTGAGGCCATGACCACCGTTGTAGTGCCTGAAACTACCATCAAGCTTGGCGCGGAGGATGCCCGCGAGTTCTTTGACTATGTAACGGTGGCCGAAACGGGCAACTATTATATCGGGGTGCATGCCTGCAGTCCCAAAAGCAAGTTCAACCTGTATGTGAACAACATTTTTTGCCGATGCTCCTCTTGAGGGCAAGGCACCCGGCAAAATAGAAAATCTGAGCGTGACGCCGAGCGCCGACGGCGCACATACAACCGAGATAAAAGGCGTGGCTCCGAAAACAGACCTGCTTGGCGGCAAACTGTCGAAGCTTAACAGCATTGTGGTGAAACGCGGCGAGACCGTAGTCAAGACTCTTACCGGCATCACACCGGGACAGGAGTTCTCATATACCGACCGGGTGGATACTGCCGGAGAATACAGCTATACGGTCTATGCCGTGAACGATTCGGGCGAAGGGCGTCCGGAGACGTTGTCTGTTTATGTTGGTGTCAACATCCCTGCAGCTGTAAGCGGAGTTACCATTAGCGAGACCTCTACACCGGGCACGGTGGAAATCACCTGGAATGCGCCTGCCAAGGACATTGCCGGCAAACCGTTGCCTGCAGGCAAGGTAACTTACCGTCTGGTGAATATAGGCAGCTCCTCTACTGAGGAGATAGTTTCAGGCCTTACTTCAACCACATATACATGGCGTGTCAACAGCGGCAATATTCAGGATTTGGCCGGAGCCACTGTGTATGCCGTAACGGAAAGCGGTGCCTCTGAAGGTGTCAACACCCAGTTGATACCGGTGGGCAAAGCTTACAGCATCCCGTATAAAGAGTCGTTCAACAACGGCACCATTACCTCGTTGTTAGGCATTCAGCACGTCAGCGGCACCGTGGGCAACACAGGCTGGGGCATCTACAAGAACGGTCAGTTCCTGGCTTCTGACGCCGACGGCACAAACGGCTACGCAGCGGGTCATGGCAAATACAGCGGCCATGCCACTATGCTCTATACCGGCATGATTGATCTTACTAAGGCTGCCAATCCGGCATTCTTGTTCGCTGTTTACAATATGTGCAGCAGTCCCGACAAGCCCAACAACAATCAGGTTGAGGTGATGATTCGCGTTGTTGGCGAGGGTCAGAACTGGACTTCGCTGGGGAAGAAGACTATTGACGAATATTGCCATGGCGACACGGCCGTGTGGGGCACTGTGAAGACCAATCTCTACGCTTACAAAGGCAAAAGGGTACAGATGGGCATCAAGGCTATTACAGGCAGGTATGTATATACGTTTATCGATGCCCTCAGCATGACTGAAGACTTCACCGACAACCTCATCGCAACCGCCATCACCGCACCCGATGAGGTGAATGGCAGAAGTCCGTTCGATATTTCGGTATCTGTCCGTAACCAGGGTGCCAACACGGCATCAAACTTCAAACTGCAGCTGTTTAAGAACGGCGGCACGGAAGCCATTGCCTCGATTGAGGGCGGCTCGCTTGCGCCCAATAAAGATTCTCTCTATACCTTCCATGAGGCATTTGCCATTAATGACCCCGACAGCTGTTCTTACAGGGTGAAGATTGACTTTGTAGCCGATCAGGACAAGAGCGACAACGAGTTGACGGCGTCTGTGAAGAAATTATCCGTAAGAAAGGGTAAACCGCATAGCCTTACCGTAACAGAGGATAATGAACATCATGCCATCCTGCGTTGGACCTCTCCTGATAAAGGTCAGTTGAGTGAGACTGTGCTTGAAGACTTCGAGAACTTCCCGGCTTTCGCTACGTCCGGAGTCGGCGACTGGACATTTGTTGACGGCGACAAAAAGGCTTTCGGTGGCCCGTACGGAATACAGCTCCCCGGCATTCCGGCCAAATCACCGCTGTCGTTCTTTGTCTTCGACCGCAGCTCATTTGCCAATGATGGATATAAAGCGCTGAGCGGCAAAAAATATCTTGCCTCTCTGGGGCGTGCCGACTACGGCAAGGTTGATGACTGGGCCATTTCGCCGCTCCTTTCCGGCAACAAACAGACTGTGTCGTTCTTTGCCAAGAGCTTCTCCAGCTCTTATAAAGAGTCGATTGAGATGCTTTATTCCACCTCTGACACCGATACGGCAAGCTTCATCAAGGTGCAGTCTGTGGATAAGGTTCCCGGCACATGGACCAACTACACCTGTGAGATTCCTGCCGGAGCCAAATATTTTGCCATCCGCAGTGTGAGCCTTGACAACGTGATGCTTCAGATTGACGATGTGCAGTTTGAGCAGAAATATGAAAAGCCCGTTGGCTTCAATATCTACCGTGATGGCGTGAAGATTAACGATGCCCCGGTGAGCGGCACTACTTTCACTGATAAGTCGGTTGCTTCCGGCAGCCATGAATACTGCGTAACCGCCGTTTACGCCAAAGAGGAGTCGGAGGCTTCCAACTTTGCCTCCGTCAGACTTGGAGCAGACGTAGTATCCGGAGGCATAAGCGTTTACACCGAACCGGGTCGCGTGCTGATATCCGGAGCCTTAGGCCGGTATGTCATGGTGGCAGAAGCAGGCGGCAGAGTTCTCTATTGCGGAAAGGCCCAAGACACACTACAAGTGGCTGTATCGCCCGGCGTCCATATAGTGAAAGTCGGCACACGCGTCTATAAGGTCATGGTCCGCTGACCGCTGACTGAGTAGTCCCTAAAGGGTTGCAGACAAGACATTTCTGCAGCCCTGTGAGAAAGATGTGGGGGAGGTTGCATACATAAGTATGCGGCCTTCTCCTCATCACTTTCTCTTTTATAAATATGTGGAGGTGCCTCAAATGGCATTGCATAATAATTTTTTCGTACCAAAATAATCATTAAATGGATAAAACTTTGTAACTTCGCCATTATCATAGTCAAGTAACTACACAAGGAGTCAACAAGATGCTTTCACTGAGAGGCAAGAAGACCCGGAAAATATCACGCAAAGTCTGTTTCGGTGTTATATTGTCGATAGTTGTTGCCATAGCGGCGATATATTTTTTGTCGCATAATTCATTGGAGGTTTCAGCCAAGGGCGAGAAATATGACAATCTGATTTCCACATCCCTGCGCTGGAGTGCCCGGCACACCATAGAGGAGGCGGAACGCAGTCAGCAAAAAGGCGATATTGGCAGAGCAATTGTGCTGTATATGTCGGTTGAGGAGAAACTCGCCGACAATCATTCCGACGAGGCCACAGAAATGAAGGTGCGTTCGTGCATGAGCCGGGGCGACATTTACCTCAAGGACAATAACTATGGCGATGCACTGAAGGCTTATCTCAAAGGCATTGCCATCAGCGAGGATTCGTCGAATGAGCCGCACATTGCCCGGCTATATAAAAATATGTCGGTAGTTTACGGGCATTTCAATGACTATGAAAAGGCTGTGAGCCTGGCGCTAAAGGGTTACAATAAAGCCAAGGAGCGCCACGACACCACTATGATGTCGGCGTTGCTCAACAATATTTCGCGGCTCTATGTGGGTCTTGAGAAACCGGCTGAGGCTCGCCGCTATTATACGCTTCTCGACAAGCTGAACTATGCCAAATCCCCTCAGGGAAAGTAAGGGCGCGATTACACGCTTGCAATGGTGCTTCGGTGCGAGGGTAAGCCCGAGGAGGCTCTGAAGCGCTTCCACGATTTGGCATCGTGATATTCAGAGGCCAACGACCCTCAGTATATCTGCACAGCTTACGACGAGATGTACTGGTTAAGCAAAGACCTTCCGGCTCATCGCGACTCAGCCGAGTTTTATCTGCGCCAAAGCATCCGTCTGGCCGAGGAAAATGGCCTCACGCCCATGTTCATTGAGAAATATAAGTAGCTGTCTGATTTATATCGCGAAAACGGCAACGAGCACGCGGCTGCGGAATGGCGCATGCGTTATCTCAATCTTGTGGATTCGGTTTACATAGGCAATGCCCGCAAAGTGTATGATGCCAGCAATCAGCAGTTCCTCTATGAAATGACGAAAGCCGAGAGCCAGATAAACAATCTGTGGCAGGAGAAAAAGAACCATAACCGGGTCATATCCCGTCAACGTTGGGCCATAGCGGGTATTCTGGCAGGTATGATTCTGGCCTTTTTGCTGATATGGTATATAGTGCGCAAAAATCGCAAACTCTCCGACAGTTACCGCAGCTTATATTCGCTCAACAAGACCCTTATGCAGACCCACTCCAGCGCCTTGGCAAGACAAAGAGAACTGGAAGACGAGAACCGGCGTCTTACGGAGGCTTTGGCGCAAAAAGCAGGTAATGGCAATGCCGTAAATTCTGCTGCGGAGGATTCTCAGGAAGGTCAGGCAGAAGGGAAGGAGAAGTACAGCTCAAGCAATCTCTCCGAGGAACAGACCCGCAGGCTGGAAAGGCGCATCAGCGATGCCATGGAGAGCAATAGTTGCGATTATTGCAACGTCGATTTTTCGCTCAACGTATTGGCTGAGCACGTTGGCAGTAACAGCAGATATGTATCGCAGGTCATCAACAATGAGTTCGGGAAGAGCTTCAGCAGTTATGTAAACGAATACCGCATTCGCGAAGCCTGTGCGCGTTTCTCGGGTGAGGGCGTATATGCCAATTACTCCATTAAAGGCATTGGCGAGAGCGTCGGCTTCAAATCACATTCCACATTTGTGTCTGTGTTCAAGAAAATCACCGGCATGACCCCGTCAATCTACCGTAAGATGGCGCAGTCATAGCCGTTGAAATATAATCCCCAAGGCAGCCGGATAGCTGCTTAAAAGAAGAAAGAAGCGCCCGTAAGAGCGCTTCTTAGTTATGGGGGTGATGGAAGGGGTAATCAGAGGGTCAGAGCCAGGTTGGTAATCCATATCCAGAGGGGACAGAAGCCTATGAAGAGGATAATGGAGAGGGTGAGAGAGGATGTACCTGTGGCCACGTAAGTGTCGTTTTCGTCGGCTATGATGATGCCTGAGAAAGCGGGGGGCAGTGAGCCGGCCACAACAAGCATCTTGAGGTTCTCCGGGTCCATCTTGCAGAGAAGGCCGAGGATAAGCAATACGGCAGGCATCATAATCATCTTCAGGATTGAGCCGAGAATGACTTGCCAGTTGATGGTGAATTTGATGGCCGAGAGGGTGATGCCAGCGGAGAACACAGCCATTGAAGCGTTGGCTTTGGCAATGAGGTTGAAAGAGGGGCTTGCCCAGTCGGGCCAGGGTATGCCCACAACAACCCATATCACAGCCAAGATAGGCGCCCATGCCACAGGTTGTTCCAGTGCATGAAGCACAGGCTTCCAGGCGCTCTCCTGCTTTGTTGAGCCGGGTTTCTGTTTCTCTAACGAGGCATTCATCAGCGACAGGCCCACAGGGATGCCGATGGCGTTCACCACAATTCCCACGATGGCTACCACAAGTGCCACGGAGGGGCTGGTGCCGAAGATAGGTTCGAGTACGGCAAAGCCAAGGAATCCGATTGTAGGCGAACCGCTGATAAGAGCCGAGATGGCTGCATCGGCGCCCGTATTCTTCTTAAAGCAATATTTGAAGATGAAGTACACGAGCATGAAGCAGGCCATGATGCCCACCACCGAAACGATGGTGAGCTTGAGGTCGCGGACCAGCATCTCGCGCGAGGCCTGTACGATGGAGACGAACAGAGCGGCCGGCAGGGCGTAGTTGAGTACTACCTTGTTGAATTTCTTGGCATCTTCGCCGGAGAAAACGCCCCTTTTGCCGGAGATAAACCCTGCGAGCATCACCACGATGATGGGGACGACGGCATACAGAATTACATGCGAAATTTCCATATCGTCGGTACTGCTTTAAACGGTGTAGTTAATGAGCGGCGTGGGATTGAGATAGCCGATGTGTCCGCTCTCTTTACCGGCGTCGCCTGCAAGCTGCACGTCGATGATGGCCGGAGCCTTCGAGGCGATGGATTCCTTAAGGGCTGCCGTGAGCTCTTCGGGTGTGGTAACGTAGTAGTTAGCGGCACCGAAGGCCTCGCCGATTTTGTTGTAACGTGCGTTGAGGTCGAGCGTTGTAGGCGCGGGGTCATGCTCTATGGCAGGGTCAGTCGACGGGTTGACGCCGATGTTGTTGTATATGCCGCCATTGTTGAAGATAACCACCGTTACGGGGAGTTTGAAGCGGCAAATAGTGGCGAAATCCATGCCTGAGAAGCCGAAGGCCGAGTCTCCTTCCACAGCTACCACCTGTTTGCCGGTGGCCACGGCGGCGCCTACGGCCGAACCCATACCCATGCCCATGATGGCCCATGTGGCGCAGTCGATACGGTGGCGAGGCAGCGACATATCCACGGCGTCGCGGGTGTCGTCGAGCGTGTTGGCGCCCTCATTGACAAGGATGATGTCGGGATTCGACTCAAGAATCGGTTTGATGGCCGAGAGAGCGCTCCAGTGGTTCATGGGGCTTACCGTGGCGGCATCGGCAAGACGTTTGGCGAATTTCTCATTCTTAACCTTGGTCTCGGCCTGAAGCGAGGTTACCCAGGTCGGGTCAGCCTGCATTTTGCGGCCTTCCAGAGCGGCGAGGATGGCGTCGAGCGACAGACAGATGTCGCCCACAACAGGAGCGGCAACAGGCACGTTGACGTCAATCTCCTGCGGCTCCACGTCGAGCTGTATGAACTTGGTGTCGGGGTTCCATTTGCCGCGGCCGAAGGAGAGCATCCAGTTCAGACGGGCGCCGACGATGAGCACTACATCAGCCTTTTCCATGATGTCTGAGCGGCATGAGAGGGCACTCAGCGGGCCGTTGTCGGGCATCAGGCCCTTGGCCATTGACATGGGCAGATAGGGGATGTTGTATTTCTCTACCAGCTCTTTCACCTGCTTCTCGGCCTGAGCATAAGCGGCGCCTTTGCCCAGCAGAATGGCGGGGCGTTTGGCGTTGACAAGCAGTTCGGCGGCACGCTTCACTGCGTCAGCGTTCGGTGCTACCGGCGAATAAATGTCTACCGGCTCGTAGAAGAGCTTCTCAGCTTCGGAGGCATCCATCACTTCGGCCAATGCCGGCGTGGTCATGTCGATATAAACGCCACCGGGACGGCCGGAAACGGCTGCGCGGTAAGCGCGGGCAACGGCCGAGGGAATGTCCTTGGCATGGCTGCAGCGGAAGGCTGCCTTGACCAGCGGACGAGCCGTGTTGAGCTGGTCGAGCTGCTCGTAAGTGCCCATGTTCATGTCGACCATAGTGGGGTCGGAGGCGCCCGAAATCTGAATCATCGGGTAGCAGTTCACCGTGGCGTTGGCTGTGGCAGTGAGGCCGTTGAGGAATCCGAGCGATGAGACAGTGAGCAGAACGCCCGGTTTTTTAGTGAGATAGCCGTGAGTGGCGGCGGCCATACCAGCCTGCTGTTCGAAGCGGAAGCCGACGAATTTTACATCGCATTTCTGCATGGCATAAGCAGCCTCGGTAACGGGTATTCCCACCAGTCCGTAGACGGTGTCGAGACCCACGCGACGCAGTGCCTGCGCAAGTATGTACATGCCTGTTACCTGTTGCGGAAATTCAGGCTTTTGGTTTGCTGTGTTGGTCATAATGCTATTTCTTTTCGGTATGCATTATCATTATGCTTTCTTTTCGGGCATTGGAGCGGTGGTGCCGTTAGCCTTGAAGCGTGCAATGTCCTCAGCCGAATAGCCTAAGCCGGAGAGAACCTCGTCGGTGTTGCCGCCCAGAGTAGGACAGGGACCATATTCAGGCTGATAGTTCGACAAGGTGAAGGGGCAGCCCACGGTTACGAACTCGCCAACTTTGCCACCCTGGTTGATGCGAACGAGCGTGTTGCCGTCGTAGAGGCTTTCGTCCTGCATTGTTTCGCGTGTGGAGAGTACAGGAGCGCAGGGCACGCCGTAGGGAGCCAGCAGCTTCACAATCTCGTATTTGTCTTTGTCGATGGTCCAGGCCTCAACACGTTTGATGATTTCGGCTTTGTGACGGTCGCGGGCGTCGGCAGTGTTGAAGTCGGGATTGGTGAGCCAGTCCTCGAAGCCGAAAGCCTTGCAGGCTAACTCAAAGTCCTTGGCGCCGCGCTGGAAGATGATGTAAGCGTAGGCGTTGGCATCCGTTTCCCAGCCCTTGCATTTGTATGTCCAGCCGAGAACACCCGAGCCTTCGGTGTTGCCTGAACGGGGAACGTAATCGGGGAATTTCTGATTCGGGTACTGCGGATACTGGGTGAGGTAGCCGATGCGATTCAGAGTGAGTTGGTCGCGCGTCTTGATACGGCAGAGGTTGAGGCAGGCATTGTGCATTGACTGGTAAACGAAGCAGCCCTCGCCGGTGCGTTCGCGCTGCTGCAGAGCGGCGAGCAGGCCTATGAGCAGGTGCATGCCGGTGTTGGAGTCGCCAAGAGCAGCGCCCGACTGTGTGGGAATGTTATATTCGCCCTCATACCAGCCCGTAGTGGTTGCGGCGCAGGCAGTTACCTGAGCAATAGGCTCGTAAGCCTTGAGGTCCTTGAAGCGCGACGAGAGGGGGAAGCCCTTTATGGTGCCGTAGATGCAACGCGGATTGAGCTTGTGCACAACTTCCCAGCTGAAGCCGAGCTTGTCCATGGCGCCCGGATGCAGGTTCTCCACGAAGATGTCGGCGCCCTGAATGAGCTTGGTGAGGATGGCTTTGCCGTCCGGGGTGGCGGCATCGAGAGCCAGAGATTTTTTATCGGAGTTGAGCTGCAGGAAGTAGTAGCTGGGGCAGTCGGGGTCAAACTGCAGTTCCTTGCGTGTGGCGTCGCCGCTGCCCGGACGTTCGATTTTTACCACGTCGGCACCGAGCCATGCGAGCATCTGGGTGCAAGAAGGTCCTGACTGTACGCTGGTGAAATCCACCACTTTGATTCCCTGTAGAGGTGCGGTATTCATAATCTTAATTTGAAAAAGGTTTTGTTTTACGTGTATTGTCTGTTTCCGCTTGGCTTATCCGGCTTATTGCGACGAACATTATTGCGCTGCGGATTAATTATTTAACATTTAATATGAAAAGAAAGTTCGGCATTGGGGCTGAAGAGGGGAGGAAAAGACAAGAAGACCTGAAGAAATGTAGGTAAAAAAGAGGATTCTTCAGCTGTTGCCGTTGTCATAATAAAAATTTTTCGTAACTTTGCTTCTTGAGTTATATCGTGTGTTTATAGCATGGTATTACAACAGGATTGTGTTGCTCAGATGATATTTTGGTAAATGTGAATACATTTAAAGAAGGGCTAAATGCAGTTTAGTAAGAAGAAAATAGGACCGGTGACGCGTGATTTGATACGTAAGCTGATAGTGGAGGAGTGTACGCACAGCACCCCTCCGCCTGACGAAGTTATTGACCGGCTGATTTCGAAAGGAGTGCTGGTAAGCCTTAAGAAGGGTGAGGCCATGATGCGCGAGGGGGATTTTAATCCGCATTTCTACATATTGCTCAGCGGCGTTATGCGCAAATGGCACTGGGACGGCAAAACCGAACATACCACCTCTTTTGCGGTGGAAGGCACGCAGACAATCAATTACCACAGCTATTATGCCGGATTGCCGAGCATAGACACCATAGAGGCTTGTTGCAACTGTAAGCTGATGATGGTGCGCCGGGAGGATTATGACGAGCTGCTGCATACCTCGCCTGAGTTTGCCCTTTTCTGTTTTCAGATGGCCATCTGCGACCTCTATTTTCATGATAAACGGAGAGAGCTGTTCATTGGCAACGCCATGGAGCGCTATGTGGCTTTGCTGAAGAACAGGAAAGAAATTGTGCAGGAGGTGCCACAGCATATTTTGGCATCATATCTGGGAATTACGCCTCAGTATCTGTCGAATCTGCGAAAAGAGCTGACGAGCCAGAAATGGCAGGATGAGCTGAATAAAGAGTAGATTTTTTTCACAGTCAAAAGAAAGTACGGCAATTTTTTAAGATATGTGAACACGGGTAATTGAAGGGAGTTGGTAATTTTGTGAATCAAATTTTTGTGAATGAACGATGTGCGAGAATCGGCCATTCACTGTGCGAATAATACATTTTTTTGAAACAGCATGAAAAAGAAATTACATATATTTTTGTGCGGAGCCGTGATGCTCACCATCGGCTCCGGATGGGTATCGGCCCTGACGCCTGACGAGGGCGGCAAAATTGAGAAGTTCACTTCCGAGACACTGATGCAGCGGGAAGAGGCTCAGAGTGCTATGCGACGCAATCCGCAGGCTCAGCTGACCATTCCGGCTTATATAAGGTTCTCGGACCCTGTGGTTGTGGATAAGCTCCGCGGCATGGGAGTGGAAGTTGGCGTGGTTGGAAAAACCGTGCTGACAGCCGATATCCCGGCCACTATGCTCGACTCGGTGGGCATGCTCGCTGAGGTGGAGTGTGTGCAGGCAGCCACAGAGGCTAAACTTATGCTCGATACCGCCAGAATACATAGCGGCGTGGCCGATGTGCATGCAGCAACGCAGATTGAGGATATAAAAGTGCCGTTTACCGGGAAAGGCGTCATGGTGGCTGCCATAGACGGCGGACTTGATTTTACGCATCCCGCTTTCTATAACGCAGACCGCAGCGAACTGCGCCTGAAACGCGTCTGGGTACACGACGCAAAGACCGGCACACCGCCGGCAGGTTTCACTTACGGCGCAGAGCTGAAAACGCCCCAGGAGATTCTTGCCTATAAAACCGATTTGCAATATTACTCCCATGGCAGCCACGTCATGAACATAGCCGCCGGAGGAAATCTTTCATCTCCATATCACGGTATAGCGCATGAGGCCACCCTTGCTTTCTCCAATTTCACAGAGATAGACAAAGGCATTTCCGACGGTATACAGTATCTGTTTCAGACAGCCGATTCATTGGGTATGCCGGCCGTTATCAACATGAGCCTCGGCACCCAGATGGGTCCCCACGACGGCAGTTCGCTGCGCGACGTTCTCGGCGATGAGCTTACCGGCGAGGGTCGTATCCTTGTGGGAGCGTCGGGCAACGACGCCATGGTTGAGATGCACATCACCAAGACCTTCACGGCCGACGACACTCAGCTTTTGGCCGGTATGGCCTTCCTGGAATCGAACCCCGGCATCGGCGAGTTGCAGATTTGGGGTGAACCCGACAAAGTGCTGAAGGTGAACGTCTGCACTGTGGATAAATCGACCATGGATTATGTGTATAAGAGTCGCACGTTTGACTGCAGCCGTACCACAACATCCACAGTAACGCTGCAGAAGCCCTTCGACATGAGCTCGGGCTATTTCAAGATTGTAACCCAGAAATCGCCCCTCAACAACAAGCCAATGGCGCATATTACCCTCAACATCAGCGATTACAAGCCCGACAAGGTAATAGCCATTCTCATCACCTCCGAGGCCGGAGCCACTGTTCACGGCTGGGCAAACAACAATCAGTGCATCTTCCGCAAACACCTCGCCAACATGGGCGAGCCTGACCATAACTACGGGATGTGTGAGATTGGCGGCACAGGCAAGAGCATCATCACCGTGGGTTCTTACAACAGCAAGAACTTTGTCAAGACCCTGAGCGGCACTCCCCAGTATACCGAATATACAATTGGCGATATTTCACCCTTCTCGAATGTAGGACCCACACCCGACGGCCGTATGAAACCTGATGTGGCGGCTCCCGGCAGCCTTATCGTATCGGCCTTTAACTCCACGGTGTCGAATGACCCCGCAATAGTGTATAACACAGAATGGAACGGCAAGAAGTATCCCTATGGCGTATATCAGGGCACATCAATGGCATCTCCTCACGTGGCAGGCGTCATAGCATTATGGCTTCAGGCTAACCGTAAGCTGACCCCGACTCAGATTCGCCAGGTGCTTGACCACAGCTGCAAGCATGACAGCCACACAGGTGCTGACGCCAACAACACTTGGGGACGCGGCAAGATTGACGCTTACAACGGTCTGGTATATCTGCTGCGTACTTTCGGCAACACTATGGACGTGGCGGAGACAGTGGGCGAGACATCATGGAGCGCCAACATGATAGGCGGCAAGCTGCATATACTCTATTACCGCGATGTGCGCGATGCCTCTGTAAGCGTATACAGCGTTTCGGGTCAGAAAGTACAGGGTCTGAGCGGACGCAGCTATGGCATGGGCGACGAGGAGATAATGGACTTCAGCACCCTGCCGGCAGGAGTATATATGATTCAAGTGAGCGGCGGCGGCATCAGCCGGACCCTCAAAACAATGGTAAAATAAATTAACAACCCATACACATGAAAAAAGCGATTTTGGCACTGTTTGCGCTTAGCGTGACATGGAATGTGGGCATAGGCCAGACATTCAGCGGTGGCGAAGGCACGGCAGAGTCGCCATATCTTATCAAGACAAAGGAGGATATGGCGTCACTGAGTACGGCCGTAACAGACGGAAACACTTTTGACGGGAAATATTTCCGACTTGAGAATGACCTGAGTTACGCTTCCACCGATACTTATACACCCATAGGCTATACCAACAAGAGCCTTCCCAAGAAATTTGCCGGCGATTTCAACGGCAACAACAAGACCATTTCGGGAGTCAACATCAACGGCACCTACTATGTGGGTCTTTTCAGCCACATAGACAAAACAGGCAGCGTTCATGACCTGATTCTCGACAACTTCAAAATCACGTCGACCAACAGCGGCGGCGGCGCCCTGGCCGGAAAGAGCGACGGCTCAGTGAAGGGCATACAGGTGCGCAACCTTGACTTCACATCAACCAACGGCAGCTATAAAGGCGGTGTTGTAGGTTTCCTGAACAGCGGTGAGGTAAGCGACTGCTCACTCACCGGTTCTATCATCGCCAGCAGCTCAGTCGGCGGCATCGTAGGGCAGAACTACGGCGCCATACGCCGCTGCCACACCAACGCCACAATAGTTGTGAGCGGCGAGGGCAGCCCCTCGGCACACATCGGCGGCGTGGCATCCATCACCCTGACCCTCAGCGGCGACACCGCCCGCATAGAGGATTCATATTTCACCGGCTCTATTCAGGGCGCTCCCGCCAACAACTGCGGCGGCATCACGTCTACCCTGAATGTGGGTTACATGGAACGTTGCTGGAACGGCGGCTACATAGCGTCAACCGGCAATGCCGGCGGCCTTGTGGCTACCTTCAATGCCGGCGTAGTTCGCGACTGCTATAACGCAGGCACAGTAGTTGACAACGGCGCCGCTTCGGGCGGTCTCGCCGGACTGGTGTCGAACACCAACCGCAAAGAGCTGCGCATGGAACGCTGCCTGAATGTGGGTAACATCATGTTCTCGGCCATTACCCGCGAAGCAGGATGCGAACTCGTGGGCACAGGCGGCAGTCAGATAGAAATCAGCAACTGCTATTATGACCGCCAGATGTCGGGCTACACCGATTCAGAGCGCGCAATGACAACGAAGGATCTCACCGCCGGCAACGTGCTTGCAGGCTTCGATGCCAAAGTATGGAGCTTTACAGCAGGATTATATCCGCGTCTGGCCAGCAGCGCCAACACCGATGCCGCCAAGCTGAATGCTGTTCCCGTTTATCTCGCCACCGGTGAGGACCATCTGCACGTAAAGAGCAACTTCACCGTATCGGGCAATGAAGATGTGGAATGGGAGCTGCGCGGCGGCACCTCATGCCGTCTCAACGGCAACACCGTAAGCGTAACAAGGACTGATGCAGCGCAGAGCCTCGTGCTCACAGCCTACTTAGGCGACTTCCAGCGCCGCTGCCTGATAACCGTTTATCCGCAGATATTTCAGGGAGAAGGCACAGCCGAGAATCCGTATCTGATTAGCAATAAGGAGGATATGGTGAAATTCTCGTCGGCCGTAAACCAGCAGAAGCTCGACTTCAGCGGCGAATATTTCCGCATGACCGGTGACATTGACATGCAAGGCGTTGTGGACTTCCAGCCCATCGGTTTCAGCACTACCGAAGTAGTGTCGTTTAACGGTATCTTTGACGGTGCCGGACACAGCATCAAGAATATGTCGATTGACTCACGCACCAACAAGGTGATGAATGTGGGTCTGTTTATCATCATTTCGCCCGACGGCGTAGTCAAGAACCTGGTAATGGACCGCAGCAACAAGTTCATAGCTTACCGTAATACCGCCGCCATAGCCGCTATCGTTTACGGCACCATAGAGAACTGCCGCAACTATGCCGACATACCCACCACAGACGGTTACTCGGGCGGTATCGCAGCATTTGTCTACGGCACCATACGCGGCTGCCTGAATGCCGGCACCATTTCCTCGTCGGAGAAGAACGGCGCTTTGGGCGGCATATTCTATTCTGGTTATCTCGGCTGTGTAATTGAGGAATGTCAGAACATAGGCAAGATTCAGGCACTGCACGACAAAGCCACCAACTTAGGCGGCATCGGCGGCAGCTGCTACGGTACTGTTAAAGACTGTCTGAATACCGGCGCCATAGAAGGCGGCACCAACTCCTCTGCAATGGGTGGCCTGTTGGCTCAGGATAACGCAGCTTCAGCAATGAGCAGTTCAATCTCTCTGGCACCTATTACCGCCGCCACAACTACCAATGTTGGCGCAGCCATAGGCAATCCCAAAGGAGAGTACAGCAATGTGCTCGCCGACCGTCAGATGACCCTTTATGCAAACGCAGTTGAGGGTATCAGCATGCTTCCCACCTCAGAGCTGACAGTGGCATCGCTGGAAGGCTTCGGCGAGAAATGGAGCCTGACAGCCGGACGCTATCCTATGCTGACACGCTTCAAAGAGCTGCCCGAGGCTCAGCTTGGCTCAATGCCCTTTACGCTGCCCTCATACATCAACCGCAACGAGATAACCGCCGAAGGCGAACTCTATCAGACCGCAGGCCTGCAATGGAGCGTTGACGGCACAGTGTTCAGCGTCAGCGGCAATAAGCTCAAATACACTGCTCCCAAAGAATATGCCACCGCCACCCTGACGGCGACCTACAGCGGATGCAGCCGCGCCATACCCCTTGGCGCCCTTGCCAATCTCTTCAGCGGCGAAGGCACCGAAAACTCGCCCTGGATTATCAAAACGGCTGCCGAGCTTCAGTCTCTCAGCAAGAGCATGGAAAGCGGCAACGTAAGCTATGCAAACCGTTATTTCGCCCTCGGCGCTGACCTTGACATGACCGGCGTCAGCGACTTCGCACCTATCGCAGCCAACGGCAAGTTCGAAGCGAAGTTCAACGGCCGCGGCCATGTGATTGACCATCTGGCCATAGCTTCTGCCACAGCTCCCTCGGCATTATTCGGCAATGTGGGCACCTTCGGCGAAATCAGCAACCTGACAATAGGCGCTGCCTCGACAATAAGCGGCAAAGGCTCAACCGCAGCATTTGTTTCGACCCTGGAAGGCAAACTCGTGAATTGCGTTAACCGCGCCACTGTAACCAGCACAGGTGCCATAATAGGCGGTTTGGCCGGTACAGTGAAAGGCCTTGCCCATCTGGAGAATCTCACCAACGAAGCTGACATAACAACCGATCAGGCTCAGAGCGGCGGCATCGTCGGCGCAGTTACCTCGAAGAGCGTTACGGCCCGTAATCTGGTGAACCGCGGTGTCATCAACAACACCAAAGGCACCTATGTGGGCGGCATCATTGGCAAAGTAACCGGCGTAACCATTAACGTGGCAACCAACTACGGCAAAGTAAGCGGCATTGCGAGCGACGTTGCCGGTATAGTAGGATATGCCAACGACGCCACCGTGATGGATTCCTGCGTGAACTACGGTGACATCAGCGGCAAGACGGAAGTTGCCGGACTGATAGCTTACTCCAAAGGCCTTACCCTGACCTCATCGTTGAATGCCGGTAACATCACAGCCACTTACCAGACAGCCGGCGGCCTTATCGGCAGCGGTGACCAACCTGAAGTAACCGGATGTGCCAACTTCGGCGATGTTACCAACAGCAACGCCAGCCTGAGCTCATTCAGCGCAGGAGCCGGCGGCATCACCGGCAAGGGTGACCCGAAGCTGACAGACTGCTGCAACTTCGGCAATATCTCAGCAAAAGACAATGTAGGCTCAATTGCCGGTATGTATGGCTCGTCATACCGCACTTACACCATCACCAACTTCTACAACGTAGGCAAGGTGACAGCAACCGGTACATCGCCCAAGGGTCTTAACATCTTCGTGGGCAAGCCCTCGAAACCCCAGTATGTAAATTGCAAATTCGACAAACAGGCAGTGCCTGAGTTTACCGACGCCAACGGCGCCACGACACGCGAGATGCTGGCCAACAGCTTCGGTAGCGGCTTCACCGACAGCGAGAACGGCTATCCGATGCCCAACGGCATAGCAGGCTATGAAGTGGCACGTCTGCACCGTACAGCTCTGCTGTTCCATGTGGCTGAAGATCATTATGGCAATGTTACCGACTACTTCCGCGTGAAGTGTGACCCGGAACTGACCATGACAGGCGACGAAGTCTTCATTGTGAAACCCGACAACCGCGTGAACCTGAAGTCGTACACGACCGGCGATTTCGCTTTACCCACTACACTTGGCTCGCTGAAACGTTCCATACCTTTGCACCTCAATACGCAGGTAACCACCGGCGTTGGTGAGATTGACGGCACAGCCGATGTGGTATCCGTGGAATACTTCGGCATAGACGGTATGCGCATACTGAATCCGGCCAAGGGCATGATAGTAATTCGCCGCACTGCCTACGCAGACGGCACTGTGAAAGTGATAAGAATAATTGCTGAATAATAGCTGAAAAAGCACGATAGCGAGGCTGTGTCGTCGAAGGATGACACAGCCTTACTTTTGGGCTGAAGTAATAAAGGATGAGTTTGCGCGAGTGCTGAAATTTTGTTAACTTTGTAGAGAACTAATCTTAGCAGTGATCTTAGCAGTGAAATGAATATGAAGAGGAGGATAATTTTCGTAGTTTTAGTAATGCTTGCCGGTATGTTGACGGCGTCGGCAGAGCGGATAACGTCGCCAAACGGGAAGTTATCGCTTGACGTGTTTGTGGATAAAGAGGGGAGGCCTTTTTATTCGCTTGATTACAAAGGTAAACAGCTGATAAAGCCAAGCGCTTTGGGCCTTGTAGCCGACGAGACCCTGTTTGACAAGGGCTTCCGCGTGGTGAAGACAGATACCCTGAGTGTGAAGCGCTCGTGGAACCCCGTATGGGGAGAATATTCGGAAGTTGAGGATAACTTTCGGGAGTTGGCAGTGAACCTGAAAGCCGACCAACCCGAAAGGGAACTCACGCTGCGCTTCAGACTGTTTGACGACGGCTTGGGCTTCAGATATGAGCTGCCGAGGCAGAAGAAAGATAACTATCTGACCCTGCGCGATGAGCTGACACAGTTCAATTATAACGGCGACCACACCTTATTCTGCATTCCCGGCGATTATGACACCGACGAGTATCTGTGGTCGGAGACCACCTTCAGCAAATTGCCGAAGGCTCTGCGCGGATACAAACAACATTCGGAAGCCCAGAGAGCAGAGGGACTGAGTATACAGACCCCGCTGCTGATAAAGACCAAAGACCCGGTGTACATAACGGCTCACGAGGCTGCGTTAGTGGGTTATCCGGCCATGTTGCTCGATGTGGACACCGCCGCTTACAGCATGAAAACGCACTTGGTGCCCGACCGCCTGGGCGTTGCCGCATATCTTCAGCTGCCCTTCAATACGCCGTGGCGCACACTGATAGTAAGTGACGATGCCCGCGACATACTTGCTTCGCAGCTCATATTCAATCTGAATGAGCCGTGCAAGATTGAAGATACTTCGTGGATTAAACCCATGAAATTTGTGGGAGTATGGTGGGAGATGTTCACCGGCAATGTCAAGACCTGGGCCTATTCAGACGAATATTTGGCCAAACCCGGCATCACTGATTATTCCACCTTGAAACCGAACGGGAGACACCCGGCGAATACGGAAAATGTAAAACGTTATATAGACTTCGCTGCAGTCAACGGCATCGACGGCGTGTTGGTGGAAGGCTGGAACGAAGGCTGGGAAGACTGGGCAAGCTACCGGAAGAACCGTCAGTTCCTGTTTGACCGCGCATATCCGGATTTTGACGTTGAAGGCTTGCGCGACTATGCCGCCCAACGCGGAGTGAAACTGATAATGCATCATGAAACGGCCGCCAATGCCGCCGATTATGAGTTTCAGCTTGACCGGGCTTTCAAATTCATGAAAGACAATAACTATGATGCTGTGAAGACCGGCTATGTGGGCGCAATCATCCCCCGTTCGGAACACCACACCTCGCAATGGATGGTTGACCATGTGAAGAGAGTTGTGGAGCGTGCGGCCGAATATAAGATTATGGTCGACAGCCATGAAGCGCCGCGTCCCACGGGTTTTTGCCGCACATATCCCAACTGGCTGGCGCAGGAGTCGGCCCGAGGCGGAGAGTTTGAATCGATGGGAGGCAACCCGCCCTCACACACTTGTATATTGCCCTTTACCCGCCTCAAAGGTGGCCCGATGGATTATACCCCCGGGTTGTTCGAGACACGACTGAGCTATTATAACGAAGGCAAGACCTCGCAGGCAGGGTCAACATTAGCCCGCCAGTTGGCACTTTATCTGACTATGCCGTCGCCAATGCAGATGGCCTGCGACCTGCCCGAGAATTATAACCGGTTTGCCGACGCGTTCCAGTTTATAAAAGATGTGCCGGTTGACTGGTCCGATTCACGTTACCTTGAAGCCGAGCCGGGACGTTACATCACCGTGGCACGCCGCGATAAGAATTCCCCCGACTGGTATGTGGGCGCCATAACTGCCGATGAACCCAGGGAGGCCGTAATAAACTTAGGCTTTCTGCCCAAAGGGAAGTATAAAGTTACCATCTATGAGGATGCACCCGGGGCAGACTGGAAAGATAATCCCCAAGCTTATCGCATAAGAGAAGTAGTGGTGAAAAACGGTGCAGTACTGCGTCAGCCGTTGGCCTCGGGCGGCGGAGCGGCAATGCGGATTGTGAAACTGTAAGAAGCAGCAGAGAGATGGATCTGACCGATGTTAAGAAGATGGCTGAATCTTCCGAACCTATAGAAATGCCCGTCAGCGAATTGCTGACGGGTAATTATCAATTCTCCATTCCATCATATCAGCGCGGCTACAGATGGGAGTCGACGGAGGCCGGGGGAGAGGATGAACAGGAGGCTAAACAGGTTGATGACCTGCTCAACGACCTGACCTATTTCGTAACCTCCAATCCGCACAAAAAAGCCAACTATTACCTGCAGCCCCTGATGGTAAAGCCGAGGCTCCTGGCTGACGGCAGTTATGAGTGGGATGTGCTTGACGGCCAGCAGCGCCTCACCACGATGCTGCTTGTGCTGAAATGCCTGAAAGAACGGCTGTATGGCGGCCAACAGTTTGGTCTGTATGAGCTGAAATATGCCAACCGCAAACAACTCGATTTCAACAGAATAACATTTGACAGAGCTTCAGCCGACTATGACTTTCCGATGGCAAACGAGAACCTCGACAGTTACTACGTAAGGAAAGCCAAAGACAGAATAGAACGCTGGTATGACAATGAGTTAAGCAACAATCCGTCGTTGAGCGACAAGTTCAAAGAGATGCTGTTTTACCCGGATGAGACACGCGGGGTAAACTCCAGCCCGGCACTGCGGGCGAAGTTTATATGGTATAATGTACAGGCTCTTCAACCGGGAGCGCCACAGCTGAACGGCAACAGACAGCATGACATAGAAGTGTTCAACCGCCTAAACCGAGGCAAGATAAGTCTTACAGACTCAGAGCTGATAAAGGCATTGTTCTTGCTCTGCATAAAAGTGGCGCCGGCTTACGGAAGTTCACTGCTGACCCCGGAAACCTTGGTGCGGAAATGGGATGACATGGGCAAGAAATTTCAGAACGAAGAATTCTGGAATATGATTGCCCCCAAAGGCGCTGATTACAGCAATCGCCTTGACCTGCTCTTTGACTTCATTAAAGACTGCAGCGGGAACGGAAAGGGCAGTGCTTATCGGTTCTATTATAAGAAGATGCATGGCCTGTTTACGTCACCTGATATAAACAAAGTTGAAGAGCTGTGGACGGAAGTCAAGCAGTATTTCGATACCCTTTGCAAATGGCATGAGAATGTCCACAAGCACAACTTTATAGGCTACCTGATAGAAAATGGAGAAGATCTTGCCAATATATATAGCAGTCCTGATCTGGAAACCAAAATCAGGAAGGGATTAGGCTTAGAAAATGTTGATGAGATTGACACCCTGCGATATTATGATAACGAAGGTTATAAGAAAATCAGGAAGGTGCTATTGCTCTTTAATGTGCTTACCTGTGACAAGTTCGGACAGAAGTTCCCTTTCAATCTCTATAGGGATAATACTTTCGACGTGGAGCATGTCAACTCACAGACCGACAACCCCATAGAGAAAATAGACGAGAAAATTGCATGGGTTAAACAACAGGCTATACCTTGTCTGTGGATAGACCGCAATGAGACAGATACTAACGGAATCCTCACGTCAGGAGCCCGAGAGGCCAGAGACCTGATAACGGAGGGAGTGCAGTTTCTAAGGGATGTAAAACTCAATAACAACAGAGACACGGGAAGCAAATTCAAAGGCTACAGAACCGCTGTGGAGTACTATTACGCAAGCGGCAACCGTAATACAGGAATGTTTGAAAAGGACGCCATCGGTAACCTCGCTCTACTTAATTCCTCAATCAACAGAGAGTATAAGAATGCCCTGTTTCCTCAGAAACTCAGGACGCTGAAGCGCAGCGACCAGGAGGGAGTGTACATACCCCTCTGTACCAAATATATGTTTCTGAAATATTACTCCAATCCGCAGGCGAATGTGTCGGCCTTCAGCATGATGCGTTGGCGCCAGGAGGACCAGGATGAATACACAGAGGCCATAAAGGAGTCAATACGAAAAATTTTCTGAGTCATGTCTGAATTTAATTTGAATACCCTGCTTCACCGGAAAATTGCCTGGACTGTATCCTTGCCTGATGGGAGTGTTCAGAGCGGAGTAAGCATCCGCGAGGTGCCTGTGCGGATACCCCGTATACAGCGCGATTATGCAGAAGGGCGTGAGAATGCCGGAATAAAGAGCAAAAGAGACAGTTTGCTCAATGATATGCTTGATGTGGTCTATGGCATCAGAAAAGGCCTGTCGTTTGACTTCATCTATGGCTATATGATGCTCAACGGCGCTGTGGTGAAGGATGACTCATGGCGTCAGAATAAGGAGGAGAAAGTCTTTTTTGAACCCCTTGACGGACAACAACGTCTCACCACCCTGTTTCTGCTTTATTGGCTGTTTGGCCGCACAGCCGATATTCAATCAACAAGCGGCAACCATTCGCTCTTTGTGTATGAGACACGCGATACGAGCGAGGAATTTTGCCATTGGCTGGTGAAGCAAGATGCCGAGAGCGTGATAAAAGGCTGGCAGAAAGAAGTGGCAAATGCCAAAAAGCTAAATGAGGCAAACAAGGAAAGATGGTCCACGGAGAAGAATAGCAAGGGTGTGGTGGATGAGTATGCCAACAGGCTGCGTTTCCCTTTGATGAAAGTGCCGTCGTTGTTTGAGTATATGCAGGGGGATGACACCTTTAAATGGGACTGGCACGACGACCCCAATATTCATTCAATGATAACGGTGCTGGAAGCAGCAGTGGGAAAATTGACAGAAAGGGAGCTGAAGTATGACGACGGCATAAAAGGGAACGCCAACCTCGACAATATCAACTTTATGCTCCTTGATAAGCTGATGTGCGACGGCGATCAGCTGTTTGAGAAGATGAATGCCCGCGGCAAAGCCCTTACGAGCTTCGAGATTCTCAAATCGTCGCTTGAAGAGGAGATGGAGCTTCAGAACTTGCCCAACACAGACTCTGCATTGACCAACAACTGGCGCAATGTAATAGACGGAGACTGGATTGATTTCTGCTGGGACAAATCGGATATCGGGAGCAATCCTACCCTTGAAAAAGTGAGAGAAGTGGAGGAGAAACTTGAGCGGCTTCTCATACGCATGGCCGGAAAGAGCCTGTATCTCACGGACATTAACTGGACGAAGCCCAAACTTGGCGATTCAGTGAAATATGGTGCCGAATTGGAAAATTCTATTGCCGGCCGTGAGAATGTTAATGGCCTTATTGACAAGTATATAGAATATGCCAGACATGAGCGCTCGCTGAATAGCAGCAATATCACCTTGTTGGATTTTGCCGGCATCTATAACGACATACAGAATCTGTTGTATAAGGATGGCACCGGAGCATGGCATGAGGCATCGGAAATCATATCTCAGAATTTAGGCAGACAATATCAGCTTCTGTTGTTCGACGAGTTCATGGGCAATACACTCACCCACGACACGCGTGTGAAGATGTATGCCATGTTAGAATATCTGAAGATTGTCAACGCCACAGCGATTGCCGGAAACAACACGGAGAAAGAGAATTTCGTGGACTGGATGCGGTTTGTACTCAATGTGTTCAATGCAGATAACAAGACCGCGCGTCTGGATAATTTCGAGGATGTGAAGGGTGCGCTGAGAGCCATAGATAAATGGCTTGCCGAGTATGTGAAGAATTACCGCACCAAAAAACCGCAGGATGTTCTGAGGCTGATAAAAGATCATATCAAGAGCAATGCCCATGGTCAGGAACAGGCACGCCTGGATGAAGAAGCCATGAAGGCTGAGCTGAGGATAAACGGTACGAATGGCGTTTCGCCCAAAAGTTGGGAAGACAGCATACTGAAGGCTGAGGATAATTTCTACCTACGAGGTCAGATTATAGCATCCCTTTCGTGGTCAAGAAACGGGAGGCATTATGACAAGGCCTTGTTTGACGAATATGTGGAATATCTTTTTAAGATATTCCCGGGAAAGGCATACGATGGAGAGGATGAAGACATGTTGCTGATGCAGGCAATGCTCTGTTTTCAGGATTTCCGACATAATATGAAGAATGGTCTGGGCAGCCTCGGCCGACTGAACTTTCATCGTGATTACAGCTGGAAGCAATATTTGCGCAGAGCTGATAATAACGGGTATTACGGAGCCTTGTTCAAGCAACTCATTGACGAATGGAAGAACCATCCGGCTTTCTCATTTGCGGAAATTTTAAAACACATAATCGCCACCCGGAAGAGCCGATTCACAAAAACCGACTGGCAATATTATGTAGTAAATATTTCTGAGCCGAAAAACCTGAGCAGGCTGTTTTACACCGTTAAAAGCTTCAGCCGCTATGTCTATTCAAAACCCGGCGGACACACATATTACTTCAGGTCTGATACCCAAAGAACGACTAACCGCTATGAACTGCTGACCACGTATTTGCGGTTTGAACAAAAACGTCTGCTGACTGCTCAAATAGAAGATGTCCCTGAGCTGACTCATACAGCCGATGAGCAAGGGGCCTACGTGGAGTTCAAATTGGCAAATACAGGGGATATAATCCGGTTAAGCGTGGCCAACGACGACCTCTATGACATAAGTATTCAAAAGTCGGGCTCTCCGGTTATGACACCCCACAGACAGGATATTGGCGTGTATGACGTTGAACAGGAGCTGCAGCAACTTGGTGTGCTGAAAGCCGGGTTGTAAGAACAAATAAGGTATTGGCGACAGCTCTTCGTACCAATACCTTATTATGCTACGCCTCAGATGGTTTGGATCAGAGGCAACATCCGCTGACCCCTTGCGGCAAAGATGGCAGCGCGGCGCTGTTCAAGAGCATAGATGAGTTCTCTTTTCTTGTCGTCGGTGCCGATGCTGACCCTGAGTTTGCTGCCGTTGTTGAAGAGGATAGCCATGTAGGCCATAAAGACCTTTTTGTAACCGATGATAGCATCGATGGGAATCGTCTGATTGCTGTATGCTTTGGCTCCCAACGACATATTGATGGCCGTCAAAGCCACGTTGGGTACAAGCGTAAAGGTCATGTCGTCAACCACCAACTTTCCGTTGGAGAGATTGAACAGCGAGCCCCAGGCGGCGCGGAATGAAATTTGCTGTGGCATATTGTTTCGTTGCAATAGGTTAGATGATTGGACAGCGAAAGGAAGTCGGTATTCCCGAATCTTTATGCATATCCTTTTATCAGCCGAAAAAGCGACTGCTCAAAGGTACGGCAAATTTCGGAATCGTCAAAATCTGAGTTCCCCGAACATTGCTGTTATACCCTAATCAGGTTATTAAACATGTGTGCATGGAAACAATGCAAGAATCCGGGCTGGGCAATTTAATTACTTTAGGTGAGAGCGGGGAGCGATTATTTTTGTAATTTTGCAGCAACGGTTTGGCGGTGTAATCAGTAATGATTATAGGTTGATGATTTATGAGGAAAATCATTTATAGCGGCACAGACAAGATGCGTGAGCTGATTAAGGACAACAATCAGCTGCTGCCTGTTTTGAGCCGCTTTGACATAGCGTTCGGTTTCGGCGACGACAAGGTGAGCGAGATATGCAGCAAGAATGGTGTGGACACGGATACCTTCCTTACGGTATGCAATTTCCTGAGCGGTTATAGCTATGACGTTGAAAGGATTTCGCTGGAGTCGCTGATGAAGTATCTCAAGCATGCTCACGCATCGTTTCTTGACGTTACGCTGCCCTCGATAAGGCGTTCGCTGATTGAGGCAATCAACCGCGCCGACACCAATGAAGTGTCGCTGATGCTCATCAAGTTCTTCGACGATTATGTGGAGGAGGTGCGCAAGCATTTGCTGTATGAGAACGACGAAGTGTTTGTGTACGTTGAGAAGCTGCTCAGCGGCGAAAAGTCGGACGACTTTCAGATTAGCAAATTCTCGGTGAATCACAGCCACATGGGAGCCAAGCTCAATGAGCTGAAAGATATTTTTATCTATCATTACAATCAAAAGGAGAATGACCGTTTGAGCGCCGCCCTGTTCGACATCATAATGTGCGAGCGCGACCTGATAAGCCATTTTGAGATTGAGAGCAATCTGTTTGTGCCGGCAGTTGAGCGTCTGGAGCGGGTCTTGGAACGTAAGGATGCGCCAAACACTGCTTCTTCTAATGAGGAAGAACCCACAGCCGCTCCGGTGCTTAGTCAACGCGAAGGTGAGATTGTGAGATGCGTGGCATTGGGAATGTCGAACAAGATGATTGCCGACGCTCTGTTCATTTCAGTGAACACCGTGGCGACTCATCGGCGCAACATAAGCTCAAAATTAGGCATCCACACTACCGCCGGATTAACCCTCTATGCGGTTATCAACGGACTGGTTGACACCAACGAGGTTCAGCTATTGTAAGACCCTTCAGAGGTAAAGAAAGCGGATGCATCGTAAAGACACATCCGCTGATTTTTCTTGTTAGTGTTTTCAGGCTTTGCAGGCATCAAGCAGCGAGCGAATCTGTTTGCGGTCGAGGTCCTGGCCGATGAATACGAGCTTTATCATACGGTCGCCGTATTTGGGGTCCCAGTCGCGTCGCAGACTCGGGTCGCGCTCCATCATCACCATTAACTCCTCTACGGGAGCCGTGGCACACCAGAAACCGCACTCCGTGAGCTTCTTCTGTATGCCGGCGCTCTCGAATAGATAGCACATATCGGGGTTGGTGTCGAAGTACAACATACCCTTGCAGCGGATGATGTTCTTGGGCCATTTGCGAGCCACGAAATCGTCGAATTTGTTGAGGTCGAGAGCAGGGCGCGAATAATAAACATACGTCTGGATGCCATATTCCTCCGCTTCGCCCTCGTCATCATGGTGATGATGGTGGTGGTGATGATGCTCGTCGTGATGTTCCTCGTCATGGTGGTGATGGTCATGATGTTCGTCTTCATCGTCATCATCGTCATCATCGTCATGCTCGTCCACCGGGGCGTCGAGAGCCTGAATCCAGGCAGCCGAGCCGGCTACCCTCTCCAGGTTGAAGCGGTGAGTGTTGAGAAGGTCAGTGAGAGGCACGTCGCAGTAATCGCACTCTATGATACGGGCTTTGGGCTGCAGAGCGCGGATTATGGCCTCTATGCGCTGAGCCTCCTCGGCCGTAACGTCGGAGATTTTGTTGAGAAGGATAAGGTCGCAGAACTCAATCTGCTGAATGATGAGGTTCTCAATGTCTTCCTCGTCGAGCTTCTTCGATATGAGCTTTTTGCCGCTGTCGAACTCCGACTTTAAGCGCAGAGCGTCAACCACCGTGGTGATACAATCAAGACGCGGCATTACGTCGATGTTGAGGTTGAGCTGAGGCAGCGAGCAGATGGTCTGAGCTATCGGTTCCGGCTCGCAAATGCCGCTTGCCTCAATCACGATATAGTCGAACTGACCCGACTGGGCTATGTCGGCAAGTTGTTTCACCAAATCCATCTTCAGAGTGCAGCAGATGCAACCGTTTTGAAGGGCTACGAGGTCATCGGACCCGTTATTGCCTACTATGCCCCCTTTTTGAATGAGAGAGGCATCGATGTTCACCTCGCCTATGTCGTTGACAATTACGGCAAAGCGAATGCCGCGTTCGTTGGTAAGTATACGGTTGAGGAGAGTTGTTTTTCCGCTGCCAAGGTATCCGGTGAGCAGAAGTACGGGTATAGTGTTGTTCTTCATCTTACTATTGCTCTAAACAGAGGCAAAGGTAATGAATTTTGATAAAACAGCGAAATTTTATTTTGACTTGCAGAGCCGAATCAGGAGGCGCCGGAGAGGGGGTTCAGACACGCTTATCATGGGCTAAAGTTAATATAGATTCATTATATGCGCATTTTTATTGACGAATAAATTTGAGGTTTAAGAGAATTTTTATCCCCCTTAAAAGTAAGATAGTTTAATAAAAGGCGGGGGTAAAACTTTCGCGACTTAAAATTTTGTGGGAAATAAATTTGGAAATACTGTGAAATTGTGTTAACTTTGCAGTACAAATTGAAACACTTTTTAGAATAGCAGCAAGCATATATCACACTATATTTTAAAGGTAAGAGATGTATTTGGTCAGGGGATTCCGCGAGGAAGCCCCTGTCTGTCACTTTGTGGAAAGCGCTGTATAGAATATTTGCATTACCTTTGCGTGAAACTATGGAAGAGAAGCAGATAAACGAACATAACAAACGCGAATATGCTCCGGCGCATACGGCCGAACATATCCTTAACGGAGAGGTGGCACGCCGATATGGCTGCGGCCGCGCGTTCTCCAGTCATATTGAAAGGAAGAAATCAAAACTCGATTACCGTATGGCCTCGCCGCTGACGGACGCCGAGATAAGGAGCCTTGAGGAATACGTCAACGCCGTTATTAAGGCTGATGCCGAGGTGCGCATTAACTATATCACTCAGGCTGAGGCACGTGGCAGCTTCGATTTGAGCCGCTTGCCCGATAATGCTTCCGACACCGTCAGGGTGGTGGAAATTGGCTCTTACGACCGCTGTCTGTGCGCCGGTGACCATGTGGGCAGAACGTCTGAAATAGGCGAGTTCAGAATCACCAGCAGCCGATATGCCGACGGAGTGCAGCGGATAGTCTTCAAGACAAGCTGATTCATTCCGGAACGGTAAAGCGCTTTGCAGCCCCCGTGGTGGGCAGGCTTTTGAAAAATGTGCAAAAAAAGGATGCGGAAATAGCCCTTATGTGCAAAAATTTTGCTACCTTTGAGCATTAAACTCCGGAACCTAAGCTTTATGAATGATATTAACGAAGTCTTTACCGTATTAAACTCCTGGCTGTGGGGCTGGCCAATGATTGTCTTGCTTCTTGGCACGCATATTTTTCTCACTGTCAGGCTCCGCTTTCCGCAGTTACGGCTGCTCACAGCCCTGAAGTTGAGCGTGAAGCGCGACAAAAACGCCAGTGGCGATGTGTCGCAGTTCGGCGCATTGGCAACTGCCTTGGCTGCCACAATCGGCACGGGTAATATCATCGGCGTGGCCACGGCGATAGCCCTCGGAGGTCCGGGCGCTGTGTTATGGTGCTGGCTCACCGGACTCTTCGGCCTGTCTACCAAATATGCCGAAGGACTGTTAGCCATCAAGTACAGGGTAAAGACACCGCAGGGCAGGATGTTGGGCGGACCGATGTATGCCCTTGAGCGCGGTTTGGGAATGAAGTGGCTGGCAGTGTTGTTCGCCATCTTTGCCGCTCTGGCCTCTTTCGGCATCGGCTGCACTGTGCAGTCGAACGCCATAGCAACCCTGGGCAGCGAAGCATATTCAATATCGCCATGGATAACGGGTGCTGTGGTAACGGCTTTGGCGGCCGCGGTGCTGATAGGCGGCGTGAAGTCGATAGCCCGTGTCTGCGGCATGTTTGTGCCGTTGATGGCCTTCCTCTATGTGGCCGGTTGCTGCTATATCTTGTTTGTAAATATTGATTACCTGGTGCCGGCGATTCAGCTGATTGTCAGGTCGGCCTTTTCGCCCGAGGCTGCCGGCGGCGGTTTTGTGGGAGCTACTATTATGATGGCGGCGCGTTACGGAATAGCCCGCGGTCTCTTCTCCAACGAGGCAGGCATGGGCTCGGCTCCCATTGTGGCGGCTGCTGCCCAAACACGCAACCCCGTTCGTCAGGCGCTTGTATCTTCCACCGGTACGTTCTGGGATACCATAGTGATATGTGCTTTGACAGGTCTGGTGATTGTCAGCAGCATACTGGCGTATCCCGACATTGATTATGCCGACGGCGCCGCGCTCACCAAAGCCGCTTTCGCAAAAATACCATACGTGGGTGAGCCGTTGCTCACTTTCGGACTTTTCACCTTTGCTTTCTCCACTATCTTAGGCTGGAGCTATTACGGCGAAAGAGCCGTGGAATATCTGAAAGGACAGCGTTGGATGCTTGTCTACAGGTGGCTCTACATAGCCTGCGTCTTTGCGGGAGCCGTTATCCAGCTCGACATTGTCTGGAACATTGCAGACTCCATGAATGCGCTGATGGCTGTTCCCAATCTCATTGCCTTATTGCTGCTCAGCGGTGTCTTGGTGGCCGAGACTCGCAAATATCTGTGGGAAGGGCGTCTGGATGAGGCTGCTGAGGAGCTTGTGCCGGAGATTGAGACCGAACCTATGCTTGAGGATGAGAGCGATGAAACGCCAGCTCTTGACTGACGGATAAGAAATGCTGTCGGTAAGAGATATTGCCCGTTTCTTCGATCTTGAAGCCGAAGCTGCCTTCAATAACCACAGGCAGGTGATGGCTCTGTCGCCTGACGAACGCATCAGGCGCAGAAAGGCTATCGGCAATGTGAAGCTACTGACTGACGATTCCGAGTCGTCACGGTCGGCTAATGTGTCGCTGCTCGTGAGTGCTGCTGTGAATATTTCAGATTTCAAGGAAGGCGATGCGCTGGAACTGCACAGGCCCGATGTGAGGCACGGAATAAAATGCACGCTCAGCGCTTACGGCTACAACAACGAGATTGAGTTAGAGGCCTTCAGGGGTAATCTGCCTTACAATCTGAAAGAGTATTACGGCTCTGAGCTGATGCTCGACAGGCAATTTGTTGACCTCCGTGAGCATGTCTACAGCCATTTCCTCGCCGACTTAAATGGGGAGGTAAACTTGGCTCGTCATTTGATAAACGCTCCTCATGAGCCGGTTTTTGTCGATGAACAGGGATGTGCCGAGAATCTTGACGAAACTCTGCAGAGCCTCAGTCTGAGTCTTCTGCCGGCGCAGCGTCAGGCCGTGATTAAAAGTCTTGCGGCAAAGGATTATTACCTCATCCAGGGGCCTCCCGGAACGGGTAAGTCGTTTGTATTGGGCTTAATCATTCATGAGGAGGTGGTAAAACGGCGCCATAAGGTCATCGTTACCGGACCGAATCATCTGGCTGTCAACAATGCCCTGATAAAGGCTTTGGAACTTTATCCGCAGGGCCGGTATATCAAAGTAGGGCAGAAGTACAATGAGGTAACGACAAAGGTCCGGTCTCAAGATAAAGAATACGGTGTGGAGAATCTGTCGTACGCCGATGTGAAAAAGCTCAACGGCAGTGTGTTGCCGTGGGTCGCGGGTCTTACGCCTCATGCTCTCTATACGCGCCGAGCCCGCGGGCTGCACTGCCACACGCTTATCATTGATGAAGCCGGACAGATGTCTGTGCCGCTCGCTCTCATGGCTATGATAAAGGCTGATAAGGTGATTTTTGCCGGCGACCATAAGCAATTAGCCCCTATTGTCAGTTCCGACAAAATTGAGGGGTCTCTGCGCCTCTCAGCCTTCAGTCATCTCCTCTCGGACAGCAACAGCACAATGCTCGACACGAGTTTCAGAATGTGTGGTGGGGTGTGTCGCTTCGTCTCGAATCTTTTCTATGACGACAAGCTTTTACCTGCCCATGAAATGAACAAGGAGTGTGGCGATGTAAGTTTCGAAAATTCGGCCGATAATCCGCTTTCCAATCTCGCGGTGCCGGTGGTGCTGAAGAACATCGACCATCAGGGTAAGCAGTCGTCTGATGAGGAGGCTCGGTTCATTGCCGACTCTATTGCCGGTTTCCTCCGTCGTGGCGTCAAAGAGGAGGATATGGCAGTATTGACTCCTTTCCGCGCTCAGGCGGCTAACATACGCAGGCTCCTGAAACGACACAAAGAAACCGACGAGGAACAGCGCCGCTCTATTACGGTTGATACAATCGACAAGATGCAGGGTCAGGAACGTGATGTGATTTTTGTCTCTCTGGCTGCCGGCGATGCTGAATATATGGCGGAGATGGCCGACTTTCTCTTTTCGGGCAACAAGCTGAATGTGGCTTTTTCCCGTGCCCGTTTCAAGCTCATTGTAGTAGGGAATCTTGCATGCATTGAGCGTCTTTCTCTTCCCGACTTTCCTCATCTTGGCCGCTTCCTCAGGTCGCCTTTCGCAGCCCGCATCTGACTATAACCCTCTTTCTTGAAAATTTTTTTACTTTTTTGGAGCGAGTGCCGCGTTGTGGCACTCGCCCTGCCTACCTTTGCACTGTGAAAGAGAGATTATTAGTTCAACCGAGTTATCTTACCGGCATTCTTAGGAGTTAGCATTTTATATTTTATGCCGGATTTATATTTATGATTTTATCCACACAGGAAATATTTTTATCCACACTTACTTTTTTTCGTACCTTATCGCTTATCAGGGTCGAGTTCTCATTGGACTCGGCCCATTTTTATGCTTCCGGCTTCAATTGTTAATTCGTGTGAATTTTTGAACACTCTTTAACCGAACGGTTGTTTTAAAAGTGACTGAATTTTCACACATATCAGTCCTCCTTAATCCTTAGTCTTAAGTGATATGAAATTCAATTTTGATAAGATAAAAGACATCAAGAGTCCCGCCGACATCAAACGTATGTCGGTTGAGGAACTGCAACAGGTGGCCGACCAGATGCGTCAGGCTGTCCTCTACCGCACATCGCTCTATTCTGGCCATGTAGGTCCTAACCTCGGCGACGTGGAAGCCATCATCGCTCTTCATTACGTGTTTGACGCGCCGGTAGACAAGCTCGTGCTGGATATGTCGCATCAGGATTTCCCGCACAAAATGATTACCGGCAGGGTCAACGGATTCATCAATGAGGCCGATTTCGACAAAGTGGGCGAATACACGGAACCGAGCGAAAGTCCGGAGTATGACTTCTTTACGCTGGCCATACCTCACCGTCCATCAGCCTCTGCACCGGTCTGGCAAAGGCGCGCGACCTGAAAGGGGAGAAATATAATGTTGTGGCGTTCATCGGCGACGGCTCTCTTTCAGGCGGCGAAGCGTTTGAAGGTCTGAATACTGCCGGCGCGCTGAAGTCTAATCTCATCGTCATTGTCAACGACAATAAGATGGCCATTGCCGAGACTCACGGCGGCTTATATGCCAATCTCAAGGAGTCGCGCGAAACAAACGGCACTGCGGCAAACAATATCTTCCGGGCTTTCGGCTTCGATTATATCTATGTGGCCGACGGAAATAATCTAACTGATGTCATCGCTGCCTATCGCAAGGTTAAGGATTCGCCGCGTCCTGTTGTTGTGCATCTAAACACGCAAAAGGGCGAAGGCTATGTGCCGGCAGAACGTAACCGCGAGGAGTTCCACTGGTCTGTGCCCTTCGACCTCGCCACCGGTGAGCCGAAGGTCTTTGCACCTGAACCCAATTACACTACCATCCTGCGCGACTTCATTCTGAGTGTGCACGCTGCCGATTCACGCTTGTTGGTGGTTTCGTCGGCCACTCCTGACTCGTTCGGCCTGTCGAAGGAGGTGCGCGACACACTGGGCGAACATTACATTGATGTGGGCATCGCCGAGCAGACTGCCGTGGCTGTTATGGCAGGCGCCGCTCGCAATGGCGCCAAAGCTATTTATCCAGTTGTGGGCACTTCCCTGCAGCGCACTTACGACCAGTTGATGGAAGACTGGGCCATGAACCCCGGCGCTTCGCTCATGGTAGTGGCCGGCGGTGGTGTCAACGGCATCCCCGACCTCACTCATCTGGGCTTCTGGGACATTCCGATGATTACCTCAATCCCCGATGTGGTCTATCTGGCGCCTGCCAATGCTGAGGAATTTGAGGCTATGCTCAAATGGGGTTACGAGCAGGATAAGTTCAAGGTGGCCGTTCGCATCCCTACTTACAGTTTCGAGCATGCCGACTATCAGCCGGATTCCGACTATTCCACCCTAAACAAGTTCATGGTAACGCGTCGCGGCAGCAAGGTGGCACTCATTGGCGTCGGCGATTACTACAAACGTGCTGAAGAGGTAGCCGCTCTGTTGGAAAAGGAAGGCATTTCGCCCACAATCATCAATCCGCGCTTTGTCTCAGGCGTGGATACGGAGTTGCTCAATTCCCTTGCTGCCAACCACGATGTTGTGGCCACGATTGAAGATGGCTCCTTAGGCGGCGGCTTCGGCCAAAGGGTTGCCTCTGCCGTGGGTGCCTCTGCGCTGAAATGCCTCAATTTCGGATTGGCAAAACAGTTTGAGAACCAGTATAAGGTTAAAGAGCTTGAGGAAAAGAATGGTCTTCTGCCTCAGCAAATCGCCAACGCAATCCTGTCTGTAATTGGCGGCAAATAAGGACTCATTGATGTGCCTCTGAGCGTATTGGATAGGACTTCTCCTTACTTAACTTCCCGGTCAACGCGTTCAATCAACTGCTCTACTGCGGGCGATAAGGGTGTCAGACTTTCCGGCTTCTGCACCTTTATCGTCCCCGCTGTTTTATCCTTTCTCTGCTCCTTCTGTTCTTTGTACTCCTCCACTGTGAGGTGCGTGATTTCAACCGGATACTGTTCTATGTAGCTGTTGATTCTGATTGGCTGCTGAACGCTGAAAATACGCTTGAACATCTTGCCGCGCCCTAAAAAGGATATCGTGGTCGAACTCGAAATGTAGTTCTGAAGGCCATAATCCTCGCCTTCCTCAATCTTGTATATCTCACGTTTTGAAGCTTCGTCAATGTCCATGGTCAGGCCGAAAATTTTGGCTATCATCGGCGACGTTACGTGGTTCTTATGGTCTGCCAGAGCGTCATATTCACGCTCATAGATGCCGTTGCTTTTCCTGAACATAATCTTCGGATAGTACTTGCCCTGCACGGTATCTGACTTCGCTCCGGCCTTTATAGCCTCCGTTTCCTTAAATCTGTCGCCTGGCAGGTATGCCTCCAAACTCATCATCGAGAGGAGATTGATTTCATCCTCATGTCGTGGCTGCATCACACTGTCAACATCAGGCGACTTATAGATTCTCCCCCTGCGTCTTACGGCCAATACATGAGCCTTTGCATCACCTTTACTATAGCCTTTCACCTTGCCGTCGGCAAGAAAATATTCCACCACATATTCATTGAAAAGCTGCAGCGTGTCTGTCGGCGTTGAGCCTGTGCTGTATTCGCGCATATATGTCTGGACGCGCGTTATAGGCCTTCCGGCTGAGCTGATTACCACATCGGGCAGCTCATAATCTTCCGGCTGAAGACTTATTGTGGCATCTTTTGCCGAGGCTTGTGCCGAACGATAACCCATATAACGGATAGTCAGCGGGAAATCGCGGTTCTCAACTTTGATTTTACCCTCATTGTCGGTGATGCCGATAATCATTCCGTTGCTCGAAATCACCGAGGCGCCGGCCAGCGGACTGTTGTCTGTGGAGTCAATCACCTTTATGTCTTTTGCATTGACAATTGCCAAAGTAGCAATCATCAGTATCGTTAGCAGTGTGCGTAACATGGCTTCTTGGCTTTGTAATCTTCTGTCTATTTCTACACGTAGTGGGGTATTGGTCGATTTTACAGGTTCTTAGTCGCTCAGCAAATTATCCTTTTGGGCTGCCGCCTGCTTGCGTGCCTCGTCAAACTTGGCTCGCATCGTCGGATTGCCGTGTGTGAGTTTCTTTATCGTGAACTGATTCTCCATCACCTCGCCGGCGCGCACCAGCTTCTTCGTGCTTGCCTCAAACACATCTTTGATTTTGCGCAGTGCTTCAATCTGCTTCTCGGCAGCTGCTATTGCCTTGTCAACGGCTGTCATCGCTTCATCATGCTTCTTGCAATGACCCTCGATGTGTTTCAGAAACTCAGCTGTGAATTTGTCGCGACGTTCCTCAAAATGTGTTATGTCTATGCTCTGAGCCTTGGCCACCGACAGCTCTTTGCGCAGGCTCACAATGGTCTGAGCCCCACGCTTCGACGCCTGGCTTAGCAACGAGATGATGGCCATGAAGAACTGAGGGCGTATCACATACATTTTCTCATAGCGATACGACACATCAACTATACCTTCATTATACAGCTCATTGTCGGCTTCCAAAGTGGTTACCAAAACGGCATATTCGCAGCCTTTCTCTCTGCGGTCCTTGTCGAGCTTGGCAAAGAAATCCTCGTTACGGTGCTTTGAGACCGTACGGTCATCCTCATTTTTCATCTCGAACATAATCGACAGACACTCTTCGCCTTCCAGATAATCGCGGAAGATAAAATCACCCTTCGTGCCGCCGCTTACCTCATTGTCTTTCTCAAAATAAGCACCCCTGAAGCCACCCATGCTTCGTGCCAGGTTGAACGCATTCTGGCAATGCTGCTCCAGAGTCTCGCCCAACATCTTGGTCGAAAGTCGGCTTTTGAGGTCCTTATACCGCTCAATCTCCTCATCCTTGGCCTTCATGAGTATCTTGTGCTGCTCCTTCAGTTCCAGCTCATGATTCTCTGAGGCCAACTTCTGAGCTTTCAGCTGCGAGTTGAGGTCAGCTATCTCTTTGTCTAAGGCATGAATGTCATCCTTCAGCTTGCCTCGCTCATTGGCAATATCAAGCTCATGTTGCTTCTTCAAGGCATCAACCTTGCCGCTAAGCTCCGAAATCTCCTTGTCTTTGGCCGACCGCAACTCACTCAGCTGACGCGTCATTTCAGCGTCGGCAGCAGCCTTGTCAGCCTTCTTTTGCAAATCATTATTGTCGATAAGACCCCTTAAACGCTCAATTTCCCGGGCCAGACAACCGATTTCCTTATCCTTGACGGCCATTTTGTCGGCAAGGTCCTTTTCCGCCTTAAGGTCGCGAGCCTTAGCCTCAGCCTTCTGCACCTCCGCAAGCTCCTTCATCCTTTGCTTCAGCTCAGACTCAAATTCCTTGTTCTTGACCTGCGACAAAAGCGCTGCATAATGATTCTCATCCACCTGAAAAGTAGTGTGGCAATTCGGACATTCTAACTTCATACCAAACCGGAGGTCTCACCTCCCATTATAAATTAAACAATAAAAAACTACCTTAGAACCCGCATCACGCCACTACGCTGACACCGAGTCCATCGGCTATATCCCACCTGCCTCATAGTCTTTATCCCCTTGATGCATAGGCTTTATACCCACTTTAAGAGCCATGAAGCCATTCTCCTTTTACCGCTAACCTTGCCCTCAAAAACAAATCCGCCGTCATTGACAAATCCGTTCCTAAAACGAACCTGCCCTTAAGACAAATCTGCCTTCAAGTACAAAGCTACGAGTCTCCGGGTTTATCGCATCAAGTTAACTCTTGTTCTGCAAAGTTAATAAAAATTTTTGAAACCACAAACCCCTTCATGCCCTTTTACCAGCACTTCCTTCCCCGCGCCTTTTAACCGCCTGTAAAATAATCATTTAACCCTCACCTTGTACCCCTCTCATATTTCTTCTTGACCACATCTGACCAAATTTTTTTAGAAAAAAATCCCCAAATACTTGCACAGCTCAAAAAAACTAACTAACTTTGCACCGCAAAAGCAAAGAACCCCGGTTCTTTCGGTCCCATAGCTCAGTTGGTTAGAGCACCTGACTCATAATCAGGGAGTCCTTGGTTCAAGCCCAAGTGGGACCACCGATAGTTAAAACGCTGATTATAGGTATAATAAACAACCTAAATCAGCGTTTTCTTATTGCCGGAGCAGCCTAAAACAGCTTAAAAAAAAGAGGTTGTATGCACAATTTCGATGTATATTGCACAAGTTTGCTGAATTTACCTTGTACATTACCTTGTACATGGTTTGTGCAAGGTACAAGGTAAAAACGTGCTGAACCTCGCCTTTTTAAGTATGGCGAGTACAAAATTTTATTTGGATTGCCGTCGCTCAAAACCGGGTCAGCCATCGGTTCTCAAAATAGCGATAGGCCACGGAAACAAGACGAGCTACATTTCGCTTGATGCAAGACTCCTTCCTAATCAGTGGGATTCTTCGAAGGAAAAGGTAAAAGAACATCCCGACAAGCAAATTCTGAATGCTTACATCTATGAGATGAAGCAGAATGTTGATGCTCAGATTATCTTCCTCACTCGTGAGCAGAAGATAAAATCGATGTCGGCAAATGACATCCGGGATTTCATAATGGAGGAACTTGACCCCGACCGCAAGAAGGCGAAGGAGGACAAGACCACGTTCCTCTACCGCTTCAACCAGTATGCCTCGCGAATGAAGCCGGGAAGCAAGCGCACATTCGACCACACGCTCAATCGCCTTACGGCATACGTGGGAGAAGCGGCGTTGAAAAAATTGAAGTTTGAGGATATGACCGTCGACTGGCTGACAGGCTTCGACGTGTTCATGGCGCGGACGGCACCATCGAAGAACAGCCGCAACATCCACTTCCGCAACATCCGCACGGTTTTTAACGATGCAATCGAGGACAACATTACTTCATTCTACCCATTCCGTCGCTTCAAGATAAAAGGAGAAGTGACGGCCAAGCGCGACCTCTCCGTTGAGGAACTGCGCCGCCTCGCATATTTCGAGTGCGAGGAGTGCGCCGTCAAGTACCGCGACTATTTTATGCTGATGTTCTACCTGATGGGAATAAACAATGTCGACCTCTGCCACCTCAAGGAAATAAGCAAAGGCCGTCTGGAGTTTCACCGCACCAAGACCAATCATTTCTTTTCGATGAAGGTAGAGCCGGAGGCAATGGCTCTCATCAAAAAGTACCGTGGCGAGGAATGGCTTCTCGACATCCTCGACCACTGGAGCGATGCGACATTCTTTCTGAAGAAGATGAACAAGCATCTGCAAAAGATTGGACCGGTGACCCGAAGCGGACTCGGCGGCAAGAAAACCTATACCCCTCTGTTCCCGAAACTCACCACATATTACGCCCGCCACTCCTGGGCTTCGATAGCATCGAGCCTCGACATACCCATCGAAACGATTTCAGCCGGACTCGGCCACGAATACGGCAACCGCATCACGGCAATCTACATCAACTACGACAACCGTAAAGTCGATGTCGCCAACCGTAAAGTAATCGACTGGGTGCTTTACGGCAAGATTGACGGGAAAGAGATAGTCAAGCCCGGAACGCCGGAGTTCTTCGGGCTTGACAGGAAAGAGGCCATCGCCCTCGGCTTTGTCAAAGAGACAGCCGAACAGGAGGCACCGGCCAAGAAGAAGCGCGGACGTCCGAAGAAAGCCGCTTAGGAGTCAGTGATTGGGTAGAACACGCCTTTGAGTAACTGCGACATACCGTTTTCGGTAAAGGTCGCAGTTATTTTTTCGCAGACATAGCGTTTGCCTCGAATGAGGAAAACAGAGCGGACATCGGGGATGTTGTCGGCGATAAACTTAAAGGTCGTTTTCATCTTCGGTTCGATATTGTGGATAATCTGCCCCCTCCTTATCTGCCGGTCGTTGATGCGCAGGGAGAAATGGGCGTAGTTGAAATTGCTCCAGTCATCGGCGATAACGATATTCTCCACATTCGGGTAAGGCAGATGCCCTCCCTGATAGTAGTTGGAGCCATCGTACCAGCCGATATAGATGCAGTCGTAGTATTCGGATTTCTTCTCCTTCTCCCCGGCTTCGAGCGATGAGACTGTATGAGTCTTCTGAAAAGGATGGTCTTTGTCGTCCTCGCTCGTGGTGTTGGTGTCTTCATCGTAGCCGGAGAAGGAAAGGAAAAGCACACGACCGTATTTCTCCTCGGTATCGTCTATCCATGCCGGAACAAACTCAATCTCCACCTGTTCGGCGTCCTCGTCCTCGCTGACGATGCGACCGCCAAAGAGATTGACCGGTTGCAGACGGCACTTGTAGCGATAATAGACATAGATAATGTTGCCCCTCCATTCCACTACCTGCTGACGGCTGATAGGACGAATAACGAAGTATGCGTCGCAGTCGGCGGCATAGAGCAGCTTGTCAATCTGACCGCCTCTGTGGTGCTGACCGTTCCAAGTGCGATAAGAGCGGTTCGCGTCAAGCAGCTCTCGCATCGAGTTGTATTTTACAACGCGGTTCTGCCAGCCCTTGACAAACCAGTCGCAGGAGTAGAACTTCCACATTTCATGATCGCAGTCCTTGTAGACAAGATTCTTGGATTCCAGATACTCGCAGCGGTCCTCGTCGACCTTGACCTCGGTGGAGTGTTCCTCGACCACACTTTCGAGGCAAACAGGACGCTTCGCGGACAGTGTCGCCTGAGTGAAGGCAAACGTTATTCGCTTGCCCCGATGGTCGAAGTCGAACTCGCCGCCGAGGAACAATTCAAGTTTCTCAAAATACTCCTCGACCGTCCAATGCGGCAGAGCGTTTGCGAAGCCGGGCATATACCACGCATGAGGGAGCGTATTGCATATAAGCAGGTAACGGTACTCCTCGACTTCCTCCCACTTGGAGAAGTCGGCGGCATAGCCCACGGCCTCGCATATCTTCTTCGTGATGTAAAGAAGATACGGCTGCCACGACAATCCGGTGGTGTCCTCGCTCCACTCGTAATGAGACCTGTTCTGCACGGCATCGTCGACAATATGCTCCGCCTTGTTCTGAATATTGCCCGAATAGTCGTTGACCCACGGCAGCGCCACGCACTTGCAGCCAGAGTTTTCGGGGTACCAGGCATTGGACGGAGTAATCTGTGTTTTCGATGTTGTCGTCGGCGCTCCGAGGTCAAGTTCATTGATAAAGACCTTGTCGAAGGTCTTGTCAAAGTTCTGTTCTGAGCGGCCTTCGAGGAACTGCGTCTTGACCTCGGTTTCGGAAATTTCGGTGATGGTGATAGAGCCGAACTTGTAGAAGCCCTTGTCGCGTATCTCGCAGTCGAAAATAACTTTCTTCGCGGCGACATCAGCCCGGTTGATATGGCCGAAGATAGCGATATTTTCGGGGCAACCCTTTAAGGGAAAAGTAATTGTGAGGGTATAACCGTCACTTCCCGAAAAGAGGCGGTTCTCGCTGACATACTCAAAACTCGTACCCTTTTTGAGCGCGGCCAGTTTGCTGTTGACGTAGATATGCATTATTTTCTTGATTTAGGCGATTTATTCTTCATAAGTCTGTCGTACTTGTCCTGAGCCTGTTGTATTCCGTGATCGCCGGTAACGGTGTTTACGGTAACAAAAGGCTCGTTCAGACGGTCTTTCAACTGCCGTATTGTCGCAGTCAATTCGGAGTTGTCGGATGACGGAGTGGAATTATAGGTGTTGTTCACCACGGTTGGGGCCTGAGGCTGTGCGGCCAGGACTGCGGGAGCAGTAATCGTGCGCGACACGTCGGCGGAAGTGATGGAGCCGATTGTGTTGGTACGCTGCGCATAGTCCAGAGCCTCCAACAGCGGGCGGGTTCGGGGATTATTGACAAGTCGCTGTGAAGCGACCCATTCTCCTTTGTGAACGACACCGGCGACTTCATCGGCATTACCCTCCGGGGTAAAACCGCCGGACTGATAGCCCTGGGCTTCCGAAGCCTGTTGCTGTTTCTTGATGGCGGCAATCTGGATGGCACCTGCGGCGACAGCCATTGCAGCCGCGATGGGCGCGAGGATATAGCCTACCACCGGGATTGCGGCGGCAGAACCATAGGCGTTCAGGGCGTTGGTCGCGGTCTGCGCCACAGCCTGTATTACCTGCATCGCGAACATCTTGCGGTTGGCCTCCTTTTTCGTCTTGGCGATTTCCTTCTCCTTCTCCTTTTCGAGCTTCTTGACCTTGTAGGTGTTACCCTCGGCACGGGAGATTTCCGCATCGTACCGCTTGTTTATCTCGGCGGTCTGTATGTCGAGTTCAGCCTGCATGAGCGACGATAGTTGCGAGAATACAGCCGACATACCAGAAACGAGCGTGTCGAGAGTGCCCGTAAGCGCCTTGCCTCCGTCACCGTTGAGCCATTCGACCGAATCGGCGATGCCGCGTTCCATGGCGTTACGGGTATCTTCCTCGGCAAGAAGCCCGTACTTCTTTTTCAGAGCGAGTTTCGCTTTCTCGTATGCCTCGTCGATGCGTAGTTTTTCTTCGGCATTCTCCCCGGCGGCGGCAAGTTCGCGCTGATACACCACATCGAGCAAAGCGAGGTCGGCATCGAGCTTTGCCTGAGCCTCCTGCGAATTGTCGCCGAAGAAGTCCTTCTTCATGGCGGCATACTTCGCCTCCAATTTCTCTTTCTCCTGCTGCTTGCGCTGCATCTGCGCGATCAGCAGGGACTGCAACTGTTGCTCGGCTTGAAGCCTTTCCTTGCTGCCCTCTTTCGTCAACGCGACAAGTCGGCGCTGATGCTCGATTTCCGCCTCCTCCGTTTTCAGGTCGAAGGTCTCTTTGGAGATAGAGCCGTCAATGTAGAACTGCTTCAATTCCGCAAGCTGCGTATTGTAGCGGTTATTCTCCTGCTCGATGGTCTGCTCGTCCAAATGTTCCAGCTGCTTCATCTGGGCCTCGCGCCACTCGGCGGTAATTTGCAGACGCTCCGTTTCCATGAGGTTGGTATGAAGCAACTGCTTCTCGCAGAACTCAACGGCTATCTCGTCCATACGCTTGGTATAGGCGATATAGTCGGACTCGCCGGTGGCGTAGGCGATACGGGCGGATGCTTCCTCCTGCTCGCGCCACTCCTTTTCCTTGGCGAATTTGTCGGCAGCGGCAGATCCTCCGCCGCCGCTTCCGCTGCCTCCCCCTCCTGTGTATGTTATCGGGACATCGGGATTTTCCGGCTCGGCGAGAGCGTCAGCGGAAATCTTATATTTATTCCGTAGGAACTCGTTGGCCTGATTGAGCTGACGCTGTTTCCTGAGGTTGGCCTGATATGCCGCCTCGGAAGCATTGTAGGTCTGGCCGGTGGAAGCGACGCGCCGGGCGTATGGAGCGACATCCACCATCTGGCCGACAGCTGCGTCCGTGGAATTGGTATAAGACTGATAACTCTCCATCTGACGGGCGTTGTCCCATTCGGAGACAGCGGCATCGTGCGCTTTCTTGTCCTTGTCGCGCTTGGCTTTCAGCCCCGGCGCCTGTTGTTCAAGGGTGAGAAGTTCCTTCTCATTCTGAACAATCTTCTCGGCGGCGGCACGTGCCCGGGCAACCTCGATGATAGAATCGCGGAGTTGGTCGTAGGCTGTCTTGGCCTGACCGACCATAATCTGCTCTGTCGAGAGGTTCTTGAAGTAATCGGGATAGAGAGCCTGTAACCTGTCGGCTGCTTTCTTGCGCTCGTCCTTTGACTTGGCTTCATCGGTGGCAGCCTTATAAAGAGCGTCAAGCCGGCTAATCTCCTTGTGGCAGTATTCCGACGAGGCTTCGTCAAGGTCTGTAAGCGACTTGCGGTATTCTTCTTCCTCCTTACGGGCTTTTTCGGCTTCCTCCGCGGCAGACTTGAAGCGGTTGGCAAGAGCATATACGGCGGCAGCGAGGGCGAGCACAAGCCCTACCCAGTTGGAGAATTTCATTGCAGCCATAGACTTGCGCCAGCGCTCCTGCATGGCGTAGTTTACCTGAAGGCCATTGGTGAAATACTGCACGGCGTTGATTAGCGGAGTAAAGAGAAGCCGGACGGCAGGAAGAATCATGCGGACGAGCTTCATCACGCCGTGGAACATCGTGGTAGCCTTTGTAGCCATGACGGTATGATAGCGGTAGACTATCATAATGGCATTGTAGGCGGCGATGGCGGCGACACCTGCGATAATCTCGCGGCGGTACTTGATGAAGAAATCCACCATAGCCGACAACGCTTTCAGCGCGATGGTCGAAGAAGAAATTACGAGCCGCATCACCGGCTGTAATTTCTCGCCGAGTTCCACGGCAAGTTCGTGGACGCGGTTCGTCGCCTTGTCGAGCTGTGCCTGAACGGTATTGTTCTGCACCTCGAACTCCTTGTCGATAGATGTAGCCTCGGCGAAGGCTTCATTGGCGACAAGCTGCTGGCTCTTGACCTCGTCTATATGGTTGGCGAGTGTCGAGAGCGCGGAGATTGCACGGGAGCCGTTCTCGCCCATATCCTTGAACATCGGCGAGAGGACATCCATAGAGCCGGCCTGTTTGAGAGTCGAAAGGAACTCGATCAGGGCGGCATTCATATCCGTTTTGACGAGATTGGAGAATTTCTGCACATCCATACCGGCGACACGGGCGTATTTAGCCGGGTCCTGGTAGATGCGGACAATAACCTGCGAGAGAGCCGTCGAAGATGCTTCAAGCTTTTGGTTATTGGAGTCAAGGACAGCGGCGAAGCCCATAATCTGCTGCACGGTCATGCCGGCCTGAGCGCCGACGCCGCCCATACGTGAGGCGAACTCAGCGATATAGGGAGCCGAGGCCGAGCAGTTCTGCGACAACTCGTTTATAACAGAACCGACCGACAGCAGAGCCTTCTCGGTGCCGAGCCGCTTCTCGTCACCGAAGATGCCGGTGAGCTTGGAGAGGGTCAGCGTAGCACCGTCTCCGAGGTCATCGAGGGCGACATTGATTTTATCAGCGGCGCGGACGAAGCCGAGAACATCCTTCTGCGAGGACTTTCCGAGGCGACCGGCCTCCTGCGCCAGCTGATTCAGTTCCTCACGGGAGGTGCGGGTGTCTATCTTCTTGAACTCCTCGTTCAAGGCGGCGACTTCATCGGCATCCATACCCGTAAACTTGCGGACGTTGGCCATCTCCTGCTCCATACCCGCAAAAGCATTGACGGCGGCACGACCTGCCATTACAAGCCCTGTAATGGCTGCACCGACAGCCAAAAGGGCCATTTGCCACTTGTTAATCCAGTTCATGACGCGGTCAGAGAGAGATTCCTGGTCGCGCATCGATTCATTGACCTTGTCAATCTCCTGTCTGACGGCCTTAATCTTATCGATTTGAGCGTCCCAAGCGGCGGTGCCGCGCTCTATGCCGTTCAACTCATTCTTCAGTTGCTTCAATGCCTTGTTCAGTTCGCGAGGTGTTGCCTTGTCAAGACGCCTCAGAACATTCTCGGTAGAAGCGGCAGAGCCTTTCAACTGCTCTATCATCCGCTGGGTGGATTTCAGCTCACGTTGAAGTTTCTTCATCGTGGCCTTATCTCCTGCGGATGCTGCCTTTGCTATCTGCTTTTCCAGACGGCGGGCATCCTTTTCGAGCTGCGAGAGCATCTTCTGCGCTTGCTTACCATTGACGGAAAGGATGACGTTGGCGGTAGATGTATAATTTGGCATAATTCCTTATTGATTAACCGATATTTGTAGGTGTTCCCTGCAAATATCGCGGAGTCTTTTCGGACGAGAAAAGACGTTAAACAGGGTTGGTGTCGGGCAGGATACAGGGCCGACGGGAGGGTGCCGAGAAGGAAAGAACCGGCCTCAATTCGGATGGGCGGCGGAAGCCGTTGGGTCCCGTCTGAATTGAGCCTTAAAGATTTGCATATCAGGCAAATCTACCGCATCTGCGCGGGTCCCGTCTACAAAAATCTCGGTTTTGTAGCGGGTTGCGAGATGAAACGACCGAAGAATGAGGGAGTTGGGGGTTACGGGGGCTTGCCCCCGTAGTGGCATTGCACACCCCCCACCGCGCTGAGTTGGATTTTGCCCTCGCCCCCTCTGCCCTCGCGGAATATGCAGACGAGCCGACCCATTGCGCGGTAAAATCGCTGCCGTGTGCGAGAAAATCCCGTTTACAGGATTTTCCGCATACGACAGCACTCCGCTCTCCTTTGCATTTGATATTCCTATCAAATCAAAGGGCCAGATGTGGCGATGGGCGGTGATGATGATGCGGCGCGTAACGGAGGCGAGTCAGCCAAAGGAACGGAGGGAACTCGGAGTGCCTACATAGGATTAGAGCAAACGGCAGGTGTCGTGCAACGCAGTGGAGCGACAGGCAATCTGTTGAGAACTACGGCTCGAAACAGTTTGCCGGCCTGCCCTTGCCCTAAGCCGTAGGCAAACTCGGAGTGAGCGAAGTGGTTGGCCGACCGCCGGAGTGGAGACTGTGCAGCATCACACCGCTCAGCGGGGCCTGGGGCGGGCGTATAATCAAGGTGCGCAGGGCGTGTGTCGGCTCTGCCGTAGCCGGAGCTGACGATGTGAAAAGGTGGAGAAGTCTGTGCCGGAACAAGGGAGCGACAAATCAGGAAGGGTGTCGTGGAGTGCAACGGAGCGACAGGGAGTTGGCGCAGATTTATCAAGCCATCTCCCGTCCCTTACTTGCCCCGTGCCGGAGGCTGTTCGGGCGCAGACTTCGGAGCCTCACATCGTGGCGTAGGCGGAGAGTGAGCCAACGCGCCCTGCGCGTTCAATCAATAAGCGTCGCAGACGGATAATGAAAATTGCCGGGGCTTGGAATGTTGTCGGCTGCCTCCTATGTGGGTGGGAGGAACGTGGCTGTCAGTATGGCTCAGGCGCGAAATGGAGGAGGGAGTGCCGCAGCCCATCATCGACGACTCGGAATAGCAAGCGGAGGTTTCGGGTTGACAGCGGAGTGGAAGCGTGCCAACGCCCCGACAAAGGAGGGGTGGCGGCGAAAGCGAGAACGTAGCCGTCAAAGAGAGTTTGTTGCCGTAGTCGTAATGACAGCGGCCCGACACCGTGACGCAGGAGCGGTGTCGGGGAAAGCGATAATGGAGACGGAGGCGGCAATCTCTCGACCCGAATACCGAAGCGTTTTTTAGCCGAAGCGGAGAGCAGCGGAGCCTCGGCCAAAAAATGCTCGGAGTCGGCGATGTAAAGGGATGCAAGCGACTGAGGGAATGAGCGGTCAAAAGCCATTGCATAAGCCACGTTCCGGGTGGGGAGAACAATCGAAGCCGACAACATACCTGCCCTCGGCGAAAGATGAAGCGAGTGCCACGGGCCAATCACCGTGTGTTCATCATTCCTCTATCGGGTGGGAGGATGGTGGCGAATGGCGGCAGTGCGCCGATTGTAGGCCGGAGTGCGGATGCCTGTCCTTACGGGTCGGAATAGCAAGCGGAGGTTTCGGGGCACACTGTAATTGGAGCGAACCCGACGCCGGAGGCGCAGCCGTAGGTGTCGGGGGTAAAGTGGAAATGGAAGTGTGAAGATAGTTTGTGAGTGCAGGAGCAGACGTAGCGGCCTGACACCGTGACGCAGGAGCGGTGTCGGGAGGAAGCGTAGGCAAGCCGGAAGGAACAATCTGTCGACCCGAAGGCCGTAGCGGTTTTTAGCCGAAGCGGAGAGCAGCGGAGCCTCGGCCAAAAATGCTCGGACACGGAAGGATTTAGGCATCAAACGTAGGACGGAATGAGGTCAGTATGGCCGACATACGCCACCAGCCGGGTGGGTCAGAAAAGATGAACACGAAAAACAAATGGCCTATCCTCCCGGACAGACCACCTGTGAAAAAATGAAAAGAACTTCTACTCTTGCAGTGCTGTATGATTAGCGTTTTCGATAGAAAACAAAGAATAAGACGCCTGCGATGATAAGCGCGATTATGAGAACCGCTGTGCCGTCAGGCGGATTATAAAGGCGCGTTGTGGCGGAATGTTCTGTCGAAGTCTCGGCGGTTGATTGATGATAGGCCACCGTATCAAGCCGATTGAAGGCTTCGACGCTATCCCTATGAACACGCCGCCGGTCTATCACGCGACCCTTTACAGCCTTGATGCGAATAATCTCCGGCTGACAGGCGACGGAGTCGCCGAGAGAATAAGGCCGCTCGATATTGATTTTCAGGGTATCGAAGCTAAAATCAATATTTCGTATGACGGAATCAATCACCGCGATTGAGCGGTGATGTTCCGACCGGGCGACGCTGTCGATGTCGAGCGACTTGTCGCTGACAGCTTCTTTGTGCGAGCGGCAACCGCCCAGAAAGACGGTTGCGGCGAGGATAAAGATTAACGTCCGCATAGCTCCGGTTCTTTCTGAACGTTGAACGAAGGACACGCCTTGTTTGCGAACTCGTTGTGTCCGTGGACTGTGGCACCGGGGTACTTTTGCCGAAGCTCGGCAACAAGTTTGATGAGCGCAACGCGTTGTGCAGGAGTGCGGGTATCTTTGAGAGGATAATCGCCTTTGGCGTTCTTTGTGGCTTCGCAACCGCCGATGTAGCATACTCCTATGGAGTGAGCGTTGTAGCCGGTGGTGTGTGCGCCGACCTGGTTTTCAGGACGGCCACGATGAACCGAGCCGTCGCGGTAGATCACATAGTGATAGCCGACATCGGAGAAGCCTCGTGCGAGATGCCACTGGCGGATATTTGCGACCGTATAATCCTTCCCCTCCGGCGTAGCCGAGCAATGAAGGATTATCTTGTCGATACGGCGAGTGTTCGGTAAAGAGCCGACGCCGAGCGCCGCCCAGGTCTTCGGGCCAACGATGCCATCGACGGCGAGGCCGTGAGACTTCTGGAAGTCGCGGACGGCTTCATCGGTAATCGCGCCGAAGATGCCGTCGGCAATAAGGTTGAGTTTTCGTTGCAGGGTTGCGACGGAGTCGCCCCTGCTGCCTTTACTGATTGTTGTCATGGTCTTTGTATTTATAATGGTAGTCGATGCCGAACAATGCACCGGCGAAAGTGAGGATTTCGCCGAAGGCAATCAGAACGGAATTATGGATTTCGCCGGAAGGAGGCAATACGAAACCCGCAATCAGAAGACCGCAGCCAAGCGCAATGAGGCCGATGGCCGAAAAGAGCTGAATAGTGGGCTTATGTTTTTTGACATTCATGGTTGAAAAATCGGGTTAAAGTATTGTATATGTGGAGAAAAAGTGTTATCTTTGCGTATTGTTAAGTGAAACCAAGCTACCTGACCCGGACACCTCTGAACGAAAGTGAAGCCAAGCTAAGAAATGTGGATACCTCTGACAGATGCCGGATAGCACCCTCGTAGTTTTTACCACGGCTTTCCTGTGCGACGTATCGATGAATAGCATTCCCCTGTGGGCTTTCAGTTGAGAAGTATAAAAGATAGCATCCCCCGGAGCTTTGGCTTCGGGCTTTCTTTTATCCGTCCGCATCATTTTCCGAAAGTCCATTTTTTAGTTGCGGGATTGTAGATTACATAAAACTCGGCCAGCGAGCTTGCGAGATTAGCCGGTGTGACGGCGGCGCGTCCGGGATAAATCGGTTTTGCGAAACCGATTCCGAAGCGCAGCCTTATCATACGCTCTTTTTTCTTCGATGTCGTTTTTGCGAGATTAGCATCGACCAAATGAACGGACGAACGCCCCCAGCCGAATGTCTTGTTGCCGTTTTTGTCCGTATGGCTCGACACGAAGTTTTCGGGCGAGCCTGAATATCCCGGCTGATTCTTGATGCAGAGTAAATTGTGTGGGCCTGTCGAGAAAGTAACCCGTGTGCCGACAACTTTCACGGCATACATGGAGCCGAACACTCCCCAGCCTTTCTTGGTCGGGCAATATTTTTTCGAGGCAAGTTCTTCGGCGGAGGCTGTCTTGTCCTTGAAGGGATTGCGCTTGCGCACGGGACGGAAAATGTACGGTACATAGCCGTCGGCGATAAGCTGCTGCGCACCGAGGACGTGAAGTTCTCCGTCTTCAACGACGCAAGAAATCTGGGCTGTGTTATACAGCCCTTTCGAGCCTTCGGTCATGCCGAGTTTGGCTTGGATAGCGTCGAGAAGTTTCTGAATGTCAGCAATGGCGTGACGGGCGTTGTTAAGGTCAACGACCTGCTGCGCTTTCATAACACCGGCTCGCTCGGTTGTCGCCATGTTGATAATTGTGGCGTTCTCATTGGTCATTTGCGCCCCTGTCAGCAGGTCGATGAACGTGTTCGAGAGTCTGACGAAATTTCGGTCAGCGGAGCCTTGCTGCAATTTGCAGACGGCGATATGGTCGACTTTCGAGAGCGTGTTGTACCAGTTGCCGAGAATGGCCTGAGTTTCGGAAGTGCCGGCAGTAGCGAGCAGGTCTGCGATGCGCTGCAGGATATAGCCGAGGGATTCCGGGGTAATGGAATCTTTGGTCTGCAACTTTCGGAACTCGGTAATTATCTGAGTGAGGGATTTTGTATCAATAGCCATAGGAGATGCGCCGGTGGCGCGGTTTATGGGTTATGGTTTATAAGTTTATTGGCAAATTTAGTCAGGCAAAGCGACTGACTAAAAGACACGTCCGGCACGATTTATAGAGTGACGGAGCGTCGCATTATGTTGGGATTGAGGGCGTTGGAGACGGCCCGACAAAATTCTTGTCCGAGGCTGTCGGCATAGAACTCCTGAATGTTCATAACCGAAGCATAATACTTGCGAGAGAACCAGCGCTTGCGCTTGCGACGATTGACGAAGCCCGCGCCGAGGTCGCCGGAGTTGCCTCGCGGAGTATTGCGCCCGGTGCCATAGTCGACGAACAGGCCGTAAGTATTGAAGGCTTGCGAGAGAGTAATGTCGATGAACTTGCCGTCGGCGGTCATAGACACGCCGACCGTTGAGCGGTAGAGCGCACCAGTGCGCACGACGCCAAGGAGCGAGATTTGCTCGCGCCATATTTTTATCATCGTGGCATTGAAGGCACGGACGTATTTACGCCGGGCTTCAAGTTGTTCATCCGTTCCACTCATTGTTCATTCCACTCTTGGGGGTTAAATCTTAAATCAGTGAACACATCGACGGCGATCTGGAAATAAGCGCCGGCGGCTCCGTTGAAAAAATATCGGTCAATCTCGTTGAACGATATTCGGGGGTCGAGGTAGATGCAGTTCTGCTCTAACCGGACCTTTTCAGGCAGGAGCCGCGACATGAACTGCCGGAACAGTTCGCGCATAGTTTCCATGCACTCGGAGCGAGCCGCCATATCTTCGGCGGCATGACGCATGGCGAGGAAAACAGTTTTGACTCGCCGCGTCCTCGGCGTGTTGTTCAATTCGGTATAGCCGTCGGCTATATCTGAGATGCAGACGAAAGCCCGCTGAGTCTGCGCCTGATTGACAGCTCCCTCGAAGCCGTCGAGACCCGATACCCTGCAAAATACAAATTGCTCTTTCTGAGCCAATTTGTTGGTTGCGGTCAGTTCCTCGAAGAACTTGGCCGCGTCCCATCGACCGTTGAGTTGATTTTCCATCACGATTTGATTTTGGCGTTCAACTCCTTATACTCACGCGCCTGGGCGTTTAGCTCAGTCAACGCACGGTGCGTGTCGAGAGCGAGGACTTCGGACTCTTTCGTGACATCACCTTTAGTGAGCGCACGAATTTGAGCGTTCATCGCGTCCTCGACCGAAACAGACGAGCCGAGAAGATTGCCGCCGGAGGCGGCATCGTTTATCGGCTGAAAGAACTCGGAGTATTTCTTCGACAGCGATTCTTTGAGAGCTGCGAACCAGTAGAAGATGCTGATACGCTCGTAGGGTTTGAAAGTCATGGACTTTCCGTAGAGCGTGGCTCCGAGTTGGTCGAGGAGCGCATCGTCCTGGGTCGAGAGATAACCTTGATAGAGGTTATCGCAGATGATGAACGTTTCAAACGGCACTTCGGAGAAGTCGGCCGGAAGCGCCTTTTGGCGGTTTATCTTCGACAACCTTACAGGTTGAGAAGGGATAGAGTCGAGCCACGAGAGATGCGGCAGCATCTCGGCGAGCGTAACCGGCGTGACTTCAAAAAGGATTTTCGCCTTTTTGAGCAGATACGCGCCACTGTCCTGACGGCCAATAACCTTTGTGTCGCTCCAACGGAGCAAGCATAAGGTCTTGATTTCATCGGAGGTGTACTCACCGGCGATGAGATTATAAACATAGCGAAGCTGTTTGTCGCCGAGTTCGTGCCAGCCCTGTGGCACGATGAAGTTAATGGAGATTGTCTGCATAATATCTGTGTTTAGAAGAAATAGCCGGAGGCGTTTTTCTTATTTTTGAAAATAGGCGGAGCAAATAATTGAGCGGTATCGGAATTATGCCATTCGGGAAACTCGGACTCTCTCTGACGGATGAAATTGACAATATCGACAAGGCGGCGAGAGTTGAACGACCCACCTTTGAGATAGCCCGTAATCTGGGCTTGCACCTGCCTGACTATCTCACTCCGCTCCTGTGTCAGATCTCCGCGCAGGTTCTCCGAGCGGAGCGCTGACATCAGCTCCGGCGAGAGCCATTCTTCCGAGAGGCTTGCTTCAAGGTCGATAATCTGTGGGCGCAACTCCTGATACTTAGCCCAGGATTGTTCTGTTTCCCCTGACTGACGGCAGACATCAAAGGTCGGAAACAGCGTGGTTGCGAACCATCGCCCCTGCGATGAGTCGCACCAGCCCTCAATATCGGGCAGTATATGGAGCAACTGCGCCAATACCTTATCCCGGTCTGCAAGCAGACCTCCAACAAGTCTGTCGGTGCGCATCTTCGATGCCGGCACGAGATTCTGAGTGCCGACGGTAGCGAAACCGTTGGGCGTCAGCACAAGGTCGAGCGCCGGAATGGCGAGACGGTACGCCTCGAAAGCGACGGCTTGCGAAGCAAGGTCGCGGACAGAACCCGCATCGAGCAGTTCAGCCGGAACGAAGTGGTGGCAGAACGATTGCTCGGCGAGTTCGAGAAATGGAGCGAGTTTGTCAAAGAAGGGAACCTCCCCTTTGACCTCGCGCATAATATTGGGTATGAAGCGCCGTAGCGTTTCATTAGTCGTTATCAGTTTCATTGTCGGAGTCGGATTTGTTGTTAGATTTAGGGAGAGTTACCTGCTTTGCGTCCTGATGTTCGTCAAGTGTCGTTAACTGGATGAACGGCACATCGACGTTGACACCGGCCCACGCATTGAATTTTATGATAATGCGATGAACGGTAAAAAGCAGGTCGTGATACGGCTTTTGTAGGGCTTGCGCGATGGTGTAAAGCTCGCGCTTGTCAGAGCCGGAGTTGTTGATCTGCGTTTTGCCGGGGACGGAGCCGACGAGATTACTATGCACTCGCATAGTGAAGCATATCATGTTGATTGCTTCCTGTATGTCGGTCTCCCAGTCACCGCCCTCTTTGGAGTCGTCAATCTTGTTGATTACGACGTCGTGCTGTTCTTTGCCGTCGGGCGACATATAGAACGTCGAGAACCAGGCTTTGCCGCTGTTCTCGGCGCCGGTGAGAAAGTCGAGTATCGACTGCTTCTCACGGACGATGCGCTCCTGTTGCTTGCGGCGGTCGGTGATGCCCTCGGCCCGGAATATTGACTCCCAATATTTCGCCCCGACCTCGATGTGGTATTTTATCGGCGCTGAATTTTTCAGCTTCGCCTCTTTGGCGATGCCGATAAGTTGTTTGATGTTGTACCACTTGCCGCGAAAAAGAGCGGCGTAATAAGGTATGGGATAATAGGTAGAGTCAACCGTAGGAATACGGCTGACGATAGCGAACTTGCGGCACTTCGACTTTTTGGCGAGTTTTTCTTGCAGATCTCGCCACGGAGAAGCCTGGTCGAGCAGGTCTATCTCCTCGATGTCGCTACGCGACGAGATAGCCTTTCGCCAGTTGGCGTAAAGAATTTTGGAGATACGACCGTGTTTGTCCGCAGGAGTAAAACGGCAGTAGCAGGCCTCCTTTCTCAGAAGCCGCACAACTTTTGTGCCTGCTTCATTGAGAATAAGTACCGAGACGGCGAAGCCGAAGTGTTTGAAGTCCTGTGACACTCCGAGAAAGTATGAAGCGAGGTCGTTGTCAAGAGTGAAGTCTTCTACTTCGCTTTTGACCGTAGAGGAGGCTTCGGTGGCTGAATATTGCAGCCCCGAACCGTAGCAGACCTCGGCGTTGAAACACTGGCAGGTTGCCAGAGTTTCGTCTTTCTCGATGAGCGAGAGGATGTCGAAAGGCATCTGATTGTCGCCACCCCACGGGATATAAGAGAGGCTATCATCAATGATAGTCGGCACAATATCCACGTCTTCGCGGAACACTGACGCGGAATTGACGGTGAACGCGGCGCGGGCCTCATAGCCCGGCAACGTTTCAACGGAGTTGAAATTGAGAGAAAAAGAAGCGTCCATAACTTGTGGTTGTTTGCCACAAAGTTATGGACTCAATGTGTCGTTCAAAAAGACGCCGTTAGCACGTCATCGAGGCCATTGATTCTTTACGTTATAATAAGGGGTATCATCAAACTCTTCAGAATTAATAAGGGAAACGAATGAATTTTGTAGTTCAGTGACTCTTTGATACAACTTCATCCATCCTTCTTTAGATGGTTCAAATGATTCCTGATATAAATAACGAGGCTGGTCAGAATTGGATAGCTTTGATAGGAAACTAATAGTTGTATCAACGATGGGCCTTGAACTTATCTTCAATTCAAGATAAGTCAATCCATCACTGAAATCGGAATGTATTTCAAACTTAATAAGGTTGAATACATCCCACTCATCATAATAAAATGAACCGCACAATCGCGGCCTTGATACAATTACTCCATCAGGAACAGTCTTGGTTATTTGCTCTTTGAGGAAATCTTCCTGTTTTAGCTGTTTGTTGAGAGCATTCTCACAATCAGAAACTTTAATACCGAATGGCAACTCATCGAAAAGTGGCTCTTTCGGTTCTTCTGGGACGAAAACAAACTTAGACCAATCCACTGATTGTATACTCAGTTGATTGGTTTCACAGTCTAATACCAAATATGTACCGTATTCTGTCATAAGGCAAAGTTACGCATTTTCAGCGAGATATCAAAGAAAAACTTCCAAGTCGTTAACGCGGAAGATGCAGACTTCGCGGACGCGGCGACATTCGCCGGAGGAAAGGATTTTGACGTTCCTCCAGCCTCCGTAAAAATTGTAGCGGAGCGAGATGCAGTTACGGAGGTGCAGGATTGAGCCGTCCGACTTCCAAACGTCGAGGTCGACGGGGTCGCCGCTGTTGAGCATCGTTCGTGCTGTGCTTATGTGGATTGCTTTTGACATCAGGAATAGACTGGGTTGAAGGGTTCTGTGAATATTCCGGGCGAAGCGGAGAGCCGCACGATTGGGCGGTTGTCGGCATAGCGCCACGTAAACTTGACTGTGTTAAGTTTTTCGTCGCCGTCCTGCATCTCCGCTGTGCAGTCGGTGATGAGGACGAAAACCGGAACGAGAGGGTCATAAGGGTTTGTGAAGTCCTGCTCGATTCGGAATACCGTGTATGACGAAAAGAGTTGGTCGATCCACTCGGCTTCGTCGGAAGTGAGTGGACCGGCTTCGACCTGATATGTTTTCTCGGTTTTCTGATTGTAGAACTGCGAGCTGCCGTTTACGATGGCAAGCGAGCGGTCAACGTCGGTCTTTGCCGTTGTCACCATCGGCAAAGTGGCCCAGTCCCAGACGTTGAAACAGTTGCGGAAATAGAACGAGTTGCGCTCGTTCAGTGAGCCGTCGATGAAGAAGTCAATCGAGCGCTGACCGCAACGGACGGTAAACGCGACAAGCTCGATGTCGCCGGGTCCTTTGGTCGCGAAAGCTGCTGCATCGGCGATGATAGACTGCGCCGAGATATTGAGTTGAACGACCCCTGCGGACGATGCGGTCTTGCCGCTGTCCGCAGTGTATGTATGGCGGTAGACTGCCCCGGACTCCTTGACACGGAAAGTATGCGCCACGGTGTAAGCGATGCTTTCACCGGCGGCGGCATAGAAATAGAGCGAGACGGTGGCGCCGGAGGCGACACGTCGGGCGGAGAGAGTTGTCAGAAAGTTCTCTTTGAGAAACACATCCACGTCGGTGTTCGCAGTGAAGCGGTCACAGTAGAGGATGTGGAGAACGCAGGAATCCCCCTTGTTGCCGACGGTGTCGGTAAACACCCGGAGCGTGAAGTCGGCGACGGTCTCGCCGGAGCCTTGCATATAGCTTTCGATGAGCGAAGCGATATCAAAGAGCGTGATGCTACCGCCGTGGGCGTAATACCGCTCGGAGAGGATGACGATGCCGCCGGAGGCGGTCAGCGAAACATCGACGAAGTCGCCGTCGACGTCTATTCCGATGTCGCCGATAGCCGAAGAAATGACAATGCCCTGGGGCTTGTATGTAATTCTGTGTGCCATGCTGCAAATGTAATTTGCGTAAGATGCAGGGCAAAAGACAGCTAAAGCGGCCACTCCCCGGAGGGAGCAGCCGCGCTGCGGAGCGATGAAAGGCTCAGACGCCGAAGGTGCGCGTGTACGACAGCTTGCGGCGGTCGAGTTCTTTCTCGATAGTCTTGACGCAGTCGTAAATCATGCCGGTCACGAAGTCACCGTTGCTCCACAGGAGCATGAGATTTGAAGTGTTGACTACGTCACGATAGATGAGATAGATTCTGCAAGCCTCGACATAGAGGTCGAGAAGCTGCTCGTCGTTGAAGGCGATGAAGTGGTCGAAAAACGGAGGATTAAACATTGTTTCGGGATTTAGAGGGTGAAACATTCATGATTGTTGTTGTCGATATGAAAGATGCTGAGGGTATAATTCTCACAACCCTTTACGAACCGGACTTTGATAAAGTCCTCGCCGTCGCGCCAGCAGTAGTATAAGGCTAAGCGCATCGCGTCAGTATCGCTGTCGGCATAGAATTTCCATTTGCCTTGTTTTGTGAAACAGATATATTCGTACATTGTCGTGAGAATTAAAGGTTAGACATTCGGGAAGAAAGCGAGGGAGGCTTACGCCTCCTCTCGCGCTGCCTCGAACTGGAGGCGTTCGTAGATGTTCTGGGAGATAGTCGCTCCGTATCGGGCTTTGAGCAGGTGTATGTAGCGCATCGCGCTTTTGGCCGTCTTGCATCCGCATCCGACGTTGTCCTTGGGAGCTACGCCCTTGAAGTAGACGTACCAGCGGTTGAACTTGCGCTGAGCCACGATGAGCCTGGGAGCGATGGCCGGAGTGTTCTCGACGGCGGGAGCTGTGGTTTGAGCGACTTTCTTTTCTGCGGATTTTTTAGTTTTCTTTGCCATGATCTTGAAGTATTTGGGGTTAATGATGTGAGCCGAGGCTCTTAATTTTTACATTGCAATAATTGGGAGAACTGAAGAAGTGAGCGAAGCAAAAATTTCAAGTAAAATTTTAAGGCCCTGGCCGGTCAATACTACCTGTAAGGTGGAGATTGATAAAAATTTATGAAGATAATCCCGGAGGGCCTGTTTTGCGTTGAACGGTCAGTCCTACCTTTGCTAATGGAAAAATAGACCCCGGTTCACACTCCAAATGCTTCATTGGCAAAGAAAACAATCCGTGGAAAACAGCCCGAACCGCCCGACGTCGGGAACGGCCATTGCTCCGTACTCGTCGCGGCTGCAAGTGAAACGGCACGGCTGTCAAGGGCGTGGCCCGACAACTGAGGGTTGCGGATGAGGCCGGAAGCGCGGTAACATGCTCCTGCGCCCGATGCGGTGGCGACTTGCAGATCATCAGAACGTCTCTGGTCGAGGTCAGCGGCGGCGGAGTCCGTCGCGCCGGAAGTCCGACTGAAATCCGGCTATGTACTGCCGTCTGACAAAACGAGGTGAATGGAAATGCCGACAGCGGACGCGATGCGCGGCTTCCTTTTCGTGGCTCGGCGGCGAGGACTTCATCAAGGTTCAGAGCAACTTCGGCGGTCACGCGCTCCGCATCGACAGACAAGGCTCAATACGATCACTCCGCGAAACAATGGCGCGAAATGCCATGCCGATGAAAACGATGGAGAACACTGCGGCTTGTGGAGCGTTGAGCGGTCAGCTCGGATGGCCGGAAGGCACCTGCCCGTTATCGCGAAGCGCTTTGCTCCGCAAAGAACCACGACAGATGCGGAGGGTCTGACCCGCGCCCCTCGGCTCGGAGGCGGTGCCGGAGAGCCGTTAGACAAATCATTGTTGCGAGAGCGTTTTACCGGAAATGAGCGACAGCACAGAAACAGCCCCCGAAGGGGCTGACGGAGAGAGGATGGAGCGGACTACCACTCGCACACATCGTAGATGTTCATGTTGTAGGCATCGCCACCGAAGCGGCTCTGTGCTATCTCGGCGGCTTCCGCCATATTGTGGGCCTCGATTTCGTAGGACTCCACTTCGTTGTCGAAGTTTTCTACATCGACTTGGAACAGACGGAGCGCGGGGCGGTTTGAGCGGCGGGCCTTGCGGCTTGCGTTGTTGACTGTATCGAGGGAGGAGAAAAATGAGGTCTGAACTGTAGCTGTCATGATTTTGAAGTTTTGGGGGTTAAACTTGTGGGCCTTAGCCCTGATTTTTACATTGCCCCCAAAGAATGAGACAGTCAGCAGCGACCTCCTATGTCAACAGACAAGGAGCTGCGTTAGACAAAAGCAAGGGTCGGCAGCCAAATTACTCTTTTTTATAGGTTTATAGGCACGACGAAAAAAGGAAGAATTTTGCAGACGATTTATATACCCTTGCCGTCGTGGACTTCACATTCTAATTTTGCGATGGAAAAACAGGCAAGGTCTGCGAGTTCCCCGGAACGTAAAATAAATGGCAGCGTTCAGACCTCATTTCCTCCCTCGTAAGTTAACGACGCAGCAAGGCTCGCCCGACAGCCACGTGCTCCGTTCCAAGACGATGAAGAACGACAATGGAGTGGAACGAAGGAGAGGCCAATGGCGGAAGGCGCCGATTACAGAGCCGCCGGTGATGCCGTATTCAATGACAACGATGTGCGCGAGTGGTAATCCGTTCCATCCCTCCGTCTGCCCCTCGGTCGGGCTGCACGGTAAAAACGCTCACGCAACAATACCGCATAGAAAAGCCCCTCGGCGGTGGCCGAAGGGCGTATGAGTTAGGGATAGATAGCCCGAATGGGTCAAGACCTTAGGCTTGACGGCTTGCCGCAATAGCCCGGCGGCGGTGCCGCAACTCCATCATGATTATTCATCATTCAGTATCATTTCCACAATGATACCAGTTTCATTATACTGGTTGGAATAAGACTGTTCATAAGCCTTAATAGCTTCTTCTTTTGTATCAAACAATGCCATCTCATAAATAGCATTGCAAACTCGGAAAATGTACATACGATTAGGAGTTAATCTCCTGTCATCATCGTTGGCTTCTGCAAGATACTTGTTTGCAAAAGCATTCTTAACTGCGTATTGAATTTTCATAGGCAATCATTTGGTTGCGCCCAATATCAAGCGTACACAAAGATAGTGATTTTTAACGCAATGTGCAAGGAAATACAGTCATGACTTATTGAGAAGTTCATCGATTTTCTTGTTCAACTTCTGCAATTCAATGAAGTTTAGAATAAAAAATAGAATAGAGTAAGTAATAGATATCGCAACAAATGCGACATAAGTAAATCTTATGGCGTAAAACTGAACTTCGCCTTTGTTCGGACTGCAGAACATATATAATATGGATACAATGATAAACTCACAAATATAAGTGTTTCTCACATCATCGTAGCTGCTTTGTATTTTGTGTCGAATACTTGAATTTTTAATCTTTGAGAATGAGGATGTTACGATAAGACTCATTCCGATAGAAAACATAATACCAGATACAGCATAGAGCGTTCCCAATTTACTCTCCCAATCGAGCCAAGGAATGAACGTAGGGAAGATAATTGCGAGGACAAAGCTAACAATTATGCCTATAAGTACTTTTTTCACATTTCTATCTCGCGTAAAAATTCTTTCATTTCGTATTCGAGGTCGCGTTCGTTCAATCTAATTTGATCGAGCCGTTCAATAGTAACGCTTTTAGTTCGTAAAACGTCTTTGCCTTTGAGAGTTTTTTTATTCTTGAGTTTTATTTTAACATCCTCAATATCCGAGATTGGCTTTATATACGCACCCAAGACTTTTTTATAGTCTTCTTCGGACATCTTTCGAGGTCTCTTGAAGGATATGAGCAGTCGTGCATTGAGGATTTTATTTTTAAGAAGCTCATCTATGTCAGGAGTGATATTTGCTAAGCCTTTAAGAAACTCAACTGCTACATTTATCACTCGGAAATCAGTATTGCCTCCTCCCGAAATGGAAGTTGGAACATGACATTGTTCTCCAATAATAAATTCCTTCATTTCGTTTAGCTTGATACCATCGGGTACCACAATGGTTGGGGCAAAGGTATAGTTTCTTTCTTTCCCTTCAAAAGACAGAAGGTAACTCAGATAAACTTGGAGCCTTTTTATCTGGGAGGGAGGAAGTGATGATATGATGTATTTCTTCCCAACGAGGAAATACACCGTATTAAGAACGGTTACGGTAGGCTCGCTGTTGCTTTGAGAAGAACCCAATTGCACAGTCTTCCCTTTAAAGAATGAATCAGGAATGGTGGCTACCTCCTCAGTAGGAGAAATTCGCATCATAACACAAAAGATGCTATTTTCATTAATCGAAAAATCTGATATTACATCTTCTTCAGATGAAACGGAATTTAGCTTCATCCTACGGTCATTAGCAGATTCATCTCTATTGAGCCTACGTAGCAAAACATCGTAAATATCAGACTCTTCCGAGTTCAAATCTACGTTTTCAACATCGTAAGCGTGGAGTAAAATGTTTTTAGGTTTAATTTCAGCCATTTATTTTGAGGTGAGAAATTTATTAAACGTGGTGAAATATGGGGTATATTTATGTTGGCCGCTGCGCTCCAGTTGATAGGCATAGGGGTCAACGTCTTTGACGGGTTCGAGGCTTTTTATCTCGAAGCCGAGATAGAAGTCGCCGGACGGCGAGAAGCCGAGGGCTTCGAGCGCGGGTTTCGGGAAGAACTTCGGGCCATCGCCTTTAAGACGCAGGAGCATACGCTCGGTGTCGTGGTGAAGGAGAAGATATTTAGTTTTCTCAAAGCCCGACACGAGGTTGATGGAGCCTTTGCCGAGTGCCGCCGGAACATAGTACAACATCTGTTCCTTGATGACAGGAAGTTGCTCTGTCTTGTAGTAACCGACAAGCACGAGGTCTTCGGATGCCGGCATATCCGCGACATTATACTGCAAACCTCTCTGCGGTATCGCCCCTTTCACGAGGTCGATGGCGACTGGCGCCGTGAGTATCTGCACAAGTTGCTGATGAAGCAAAGTGCCCTCTCCGGCAGGATTGGTATGGTCTGGCAACAAGGGAAAAGCCCCGATGTTGACCGACTCGATACTGCGGTAATAGTAGCGTTTCTTAATGCTCTCGTCATCGCCGCGACCGGGGAATAGTATGTAGCCGCCAATGATTTCTTTGGCGGCGTAGCCGTAGCGGTTCTCGCGTTTCTGCCCGTAGTAGATGGCATCGCGGTAGCGGTGCATCTGATTGATTGCATCCGAAGGAGGATAGTCTGCGCCGGTCTGATTGAGATCTGAGATTTCGTCAGCGTCCTCTTTAGAAAGTCGGTCATCGTCTGTTACGCGATATTTCGCGTCATACAGATAGGTCAGCTCGAAGCCATCGGGCTTACGCACTGTAAGCACGATGTCGGGCCGATTGTCGGTGGTGGCCGTATGCACTTCACCGCTTCGGCGGTTGAAGGTGTGCTGATAATGCAGCCTCACTTCGTCCTCGCCGTAGTAATATCGGACGGTGTGTTCGGCGGTCGAGTCGCTGAACGGTTCGAGCATAACCATCGGTTCCTCTCTGATTTCTTCGGGATTGTCGAAGTCAAGACCGAGGATTTCAGCGACCATAGAGCGCATTTTCAGGAAGCACCACAATTCGTACAGCTCCCACACGGGGCGCACGCCGATGTTGTTGCTCCCCTCGAACAACTCGATGCCCTTTTGGAGCATGAGCCAATAGCGGTAAACCTGAGCGTGGCCGGTGCGCTTTTGAAGCACCATACTTTCGGAGTGGAGCGGTTCGCCGCGCAGGTTGCGAAGCAACGGACTGAGGGCGAGCTTGCGCAGTCGGCTCTGGTAATTGTCGAGTTCGGCAATTTCACTCTGCGCGATCTCGCTCCCTTTCTGCTCCGCTTTAGCCTTGAGCTGACGGAAGATTGCATCGAGCCTCCGGCTGATGCGTTCGAGAGTGAATTTTACGAAGCGGTTCTCGCGTGTGTTGTTGGTGTTCTCGGTTATCTCGTGCCGGAAATAAGCGGTTTCAAGCGTCTGCTCCGCCTTACGCTCGGCGAACAGCCGTGCCATTTGTGGAGTCCAGCGTTTGATGCGCTCCGGCTTGCTGAACCGCACATCGCGGGTTTCGCGCAGGTGCGGACGATTTACAATATAAGCGACGGCCTTGATATAGCCGTCTATCACCTCGCGGAAAATAGAGAGCCATACATCATCGTTGCTGCTCTTTCCATCGAGGCTCAGGGTCTGCAAGGTCTTGGAGAGATACTTGTAGATTATATCGTTATACTCGCGGTTGATGTCGGCGAGTATATAATTGTAGTCCTCCTTTGTGTCAAGTTTCGGCGACACTACGCGGAATGAAAGTGTGTCGGTGCGCTCTTTCTCCCCTTTCGGGCGGTAGCGGAAAGAAAGGTCGAACACTCCCGGTTCGTTGATGAAATCGAGAGAGGCGGCGAGCAACCAGTCACTTTCTCCGATTTTCACCGCCGTAAACATATCCTGCACCTCTTTGAGTCGATGTACTATTCTTGGCGGCTCGGCAAGCCCCGAAAACTGGAGCGAGAAGTTATAGGCGGCGGTTTCGTAGAAAACAGGCGGCAGTTCGAGCCATGCTGTGCTGTCAGGCTCGCCGACTTCGGAAGGCTCGGAAGCCGTAGGCTCGGCGAGCGATAGCGAGCCGGGCAAGGATGAACGGTAATCGCAGTATGTCAGGGCGGTCTCTTGGGAGCCGACACGGGCGCGGAATCTCCGCCACAGTCTGCCGTTGTCGGCGGCTGTGGCGGCCTGTATCTTCACGCGCTTGTCGGCGCTGATAAAACCGAGAACGTCCATTGGCGGCGATACTTACGGCCAGAACGAGGTAAACTGTCCTCGATCGAGCCTGTCGGACATTTCCTTGACTTTGTCGCGAGACTGCGGATATTCGGCTGTATAGCCGGTCAGCGCTTTAAGCGGTTCTTTGAGCAGGTCGACATCGCCCTCGATGCGTGGCAATACTTTCATCATAAGTATTGAGTCGATAGCCGCTGAGAGAAGTTTTTCTCTCTCGACATCGGGCGAGTCAGCGCGAAGCGCGGCGAAGTAAAGAATCAACTCGTTCTGTACACGGTAGGCAATCTTGAAGGGTGTGCCATTCAGGGTTCGGTTGAGTGCGGCGAGTTTACCAGGCAGTTCATCTTTGAGGAACTGCCGGTCTTCTTCGTCCATCTCCATAAGTGCTTCGTCTGCCGATACGAACTTAGGAAGGAAGAGTCCTTTGCCGAGTGGATTATTCACATACTCAAGTTCTTCGTAATCATCGAAGAACGATTTAAAAGGAGCTTCGCCTTCTGCGATGTTCATTTCGATAGTCATTGCGCGGTCAATAACCTTGCGGCTGAATTGATGGGTGGTTTCATCCATGTTGACCGTGCCGATGACGATAAGGTTTTCGGGGATGCGCAGACCCTCGGCTTTGAGGGCTTCGTAGACTTCGTTTTCCTTGCCGTATCTCGGAGTCGGGTCGGAAGTAGTGTGTGCATCGTAATCGCTTGCTGCGGAAGATTCATGTCCGAAAAGTTCGGCAATAAGCTGCCCCTCAAACTCTTTGAACACATCGGCCTCTATCAGGGCTTCGCTCGTGATATGGCCGTCCTTCTTCTTCCGGCTTTCCAATACGCTCAAGAACTCGGCGAAATATTGCTCCACTGGGGCGAGGTTCATTTCATCAAGGCAGACGAAGAACGGTGTATCGTTGTGAAGCATGGCCTTGACAAGGAATTTCACAAATGGTGTCAGCACATAGTGTTTGCTACCGATTTGACTGCGATAGCCAAGAAGTTCCGTGCTGTCGTGCCAGTTTGGTTTTACCTCAATAAGGCAGTAATTACCAGGCGAAGTGGCGTCTTTACGAAGAACGGCATTATCGGGGCATGATTTGTAGGCGAATTGTTTTACAATTCGACTCTTGCCGGTGCCTGAGATACCAGCCAGCAAAAGGAAAGGCTTCGTGCGCATAGCACGAAGATAGTCTTTGTTAAAATCTGTGGTTGCCGAAGCAATAGATAAAGTGCGGTTGTGTTGTTGCCTAACATTTCCAAAGAAATCACTAAAAGAAAGAATTTCAAGATAATTTCTGAAATGTCGATTAGTTGACCAAATATAGTATCGTGTGCCATCAGGACCTTTCTCATCATTGAGGTAAGACAAAGATGGTTCGATAGATATAATATGATTTATGATAGAGTTATATTGTTCAAAGTCAACAATAGCAAAAACGTCAGAGATATCTAATTCGAGTTTTTTAAGAATCGGATTTATGACACTTTCAAATTTATTGATGTAAAGTTCAAATTGAGCGCTATAATACTCCCCGATTTTCAGACAGACACAATTATGGCGGTA
>UMAK01008668.1_pt1 | contig 69348 bp, 61 predicted proteins | sample 1963681 | NCBI WGS metagenome assembly UMAK01 (sample SAMEA4835913, study PRJEB28245) | human gut metagenome | biome: gut microbiome; material: fecal sample | place: Denmark | collected 2008 | reverse complement strand
GAGAATGCTTTTCCCTTTCTCTTTGGGTATGCTTTTATCCCGCAATTTCAAACCTGTGAAAGTGAAAGGTGCTTTCTGGATATGTACCCTTATATTGATTGCCCTGTTTTTCGTTCCTTATTTGGAGGGTGCAGAGCCGGTTTGTACGAACGGTGTGTATGAAGCGTTTTGTATTGTCGTTGCTTTCCCTATCCTTGTGTGGCTGGGTGCGTCGGGAAGTACGACGGATAAGCAGTCAACGCAGATATGTAAGTTCTTGGGAGATATATCTTATCCGATCTACGTGATACACTATCCGTTGATGTATCTGTTCTATGCATGGCTGATTAAGAATCAACTCTATACGCTGGGTGAGACCTGGCAGGTAGCTTTATGTGTTTATGCATTGTGCATTGTACTGGCTTATCTAAGCTTGAAATTCTATGACGAACCTTTACGCAAGTATTTGGCAAAGTGTTTTTTGAGCAAGAAACGATAGGCGGTAGTTTTTTATAGAGAAAAAAAAGAGGGTATCCGTGGACACCCTCTTTTTGTTTTCTCTATTATTCTTCTAATTCTCCATGATTCCTTATCTTCCTTCCGGTTTTAATAAACCTCTACTTTCTCGGCAATTCTCTTGGCCTTATCACGCAGGGCATCCAAATCGGCATTCAGCGGAGCATAGCAAAGCACTACTCCCATGCGGCGGTTGACACGGGTAAACGGTTTGCCGAATATGCGGAGGTAGGTATCTTCTTCTTTCGTCACTTCTTCCATGCCGCGATATTGCGGGCGTTCCTGGCTGGCAATCGGGGAAAGGATCACAGCGCTTGCGCCTATCCGTTCTTGTTTGATGCCGGGAATGGGCAGACCGAGTACGGCACGTAAATGTAGCTCGAACTCATTCAGGTTTTGTGTACCCGCCAATGTCACCATACCAGTGTCATGCGGACGAGGAGAAAGTTCGGAGAAATAAACTCCGTTCTCGTGGCTTAGGAAGAATTCAACGCCCCAAAGTCCTGCGCCTGTCAATGCACGGGTTACTTTTTCGGCCATCTCTTCCGCTTCTTTCAAATGGGCGGGATCAATGTGTGCAGGCTGGAAACTTTCACGATAGTCGCCACCTTTCTGCACGTGTCCGATGGGAGGGCAGAAGAGGGTAGGACCGTTCTTTTGGGTAACGGTGAGCAGGGTGATTTCGCTGTCGAACTTGATAAATTCTTCAATGATAAGCTCACGGATATCGCCACGGCTGCCACTGCATCCGTATTCCCAGGCGTGTTCGAGTTCGTCGGCACTCTTCACGAGCGATTGTCCTTTGCCGGAAGAAGACATCAACGGTTTAACGACACAAGGGAAGCCGATTTTATCGGCAGCTTCTTTCAGTTCTTCCAGGGTTTTGGCATAGAAGTATTTGGCTGTTTTCAGTCCGAGTTCTTGGGCGGCAAGGTCGCGAATGGCTTTACGGTTCATGGTGAAGTTCACGGCACGAGCACTGGGAACTACCTGAATGCCTTCTTTTTCGAAGTCGTATAAACGTTCTGTGCGAATTGCTTCAATCTCCGGAACGATAATGTCCGGACGGTGCTTCTTCACCACGCGTTCCAATTCTTCACCGTTCAACATATCGAATATTTCAAATTCATCGGCCACTTGCATAGCCGGTGCTCCTGCATAGGAGTCGCAAGCAATGATGTGCTGGCCTTTACGTTGAGCTGAAATTACAAATTCTTTTCCTAGTTCGCCGGAACCGAGTAACAGTATTTTCTTCATCATTTTGAGTGTTTTATATTAGTAGTGCAAAATTACAGTAAAAAATGGATAATATACATATTATCGGCATATTTAAATTTTTGTTTTATAAATATGATGTGAACTTTAGTGCGGAAATGCGGAATATGGAGAAATGGATAGTTGAAAAATAGAGCCCCACCTTTAAACTTTATTAAGGAATACCCAGAAAATGGAATTTATTGTGTTCGAGCACAAAACTAGTTGTTTTTGCCACTATTTTGTAAAATTGCTAATCCGTTGATTTTTAACAAAGAGATAGGAAACTGAATGAGTGTTTTTAGTTTATTGATGAATTGTTATCTTCAAGCTTGCTTTGGTATTGATTTGTAGCTGAATTTTGTCTAAATTGGTCAATTTGTAGTCATTGTAGGTCTAATAAGTGTTATCGAACAACAAATAATGAAAAAGGAAGAACAATGACACAGAATTGTTTCTATATTTGCGCAGTTGTTTATTTAACTATTTCTAAAGGCAGAAGTTTATCAGATATAGAAAATAGTTGAACAAAAGCTGAACTTAGCTGTTATTATAATAGTGAAACAGGTAAAACGCGAAACGTTCCTTGTCATACTATTTTTTCAATAGGAATAGAGAAGAATAATATAAATAAAGATTGCTTATGTCACAGATTATCGGACATATCTCGCAGGTGATCGGCCCTGTGGTCGATGTGTACTTTGAAGGTACGGATGCAGAAATGGTGTTACCAAGCATTCATGATGCATTGGAGATAAAGAGGCCAAACGGCAAAATACTGATTGTAGAGGTTCAGCAGCATATCGGTGAAAATACGGTACGTACCGTAGCGATGGACAGTACCGATGGGCTTCAACGCGGCTTAAAGGTATATCCCACCGGAGGTCCTATCACAATGCCGATTGGCGAACAGATTAAAGGACGATTGATGAATGTAGTCGGTGATTCTATTGATGGTATGAAAGGACTCGACCGCAAAGGTGCATATTCCATTCACCGCGACCCCCCTAAGTTTGAAGATTTGACAACTGTGCAGGAAGTGCTCTTCACAGGTATCAAGGTAATCGACCTGCTCGAACCGTATGCCAAAGGTGGTAAGATCGGTTTGTTTGGCGGTGCTGGTGTAGGAAAAACTGTATTGATTCAGGAACTTATCAATAACATAGCCAAAAAGCACAACGGCTTTTCTGTATTTGCCGGAGTAGGTGAACGTACCCGTGAAGGTAATGACTTGCTGCGCGAGATGATCGAATCGGGCGTTATCCGTTACGGTGAAGCGTTCAAGGAAGGTATGGAGAAAGGTCACTGGGATCTTTCAAAAGTCGATTATAACGAGTTGGAGAAATCGCAGGTATCTTTGGTATTCGGTCAGATGAATGAACCGCCGGGCGCACGTGCTTCCGTTGCATTGTCCGGACTGACGGTAGCGGAATCATTCCGTGATGCCGGAAAAGAAGGCGAGAAGCGTGATATCTTGTTCTTTATAGATAATATTTTCCGTTTTACACAGGCCGGTTCGGAAGTATCCGCTCTTTTGGGACGTATGCCTTCCGCCGTTGGTTACCAACCGACATTGGCTACGGAAATGGGTGCCATGCAAGAACGTATCACTTCTACCCGTAAAGGTTCTATTACTTCTGTACAGGCTGTATATGTGCCTGCCGATGATTTGACAGACCCGGCTCCTGCAACTACTTTCAGCCATTTGGACGCGACGACCGTGCTCGACCGTAAGATTACAGAGCTTGGTATTTATCCGGCTGTAGACCCATTGGCTTCTACATCCCGTATCCTCGATCCGCATATTGTCGGTCAGGAACATTACGATGTAGCGCAACGGGTAAAGCAGATTCTTCAGCGTAATAAGGAACTACAGGATATTATCTCCATACTTGGTATGGAAGAACTGTCGGAAGAGGACAAGACGGTCGTGAACCGTGCCCGCCGTGTGCAGCGCTTCCTGTCGCAGCCGTTTGCCGTAGCTGAGCAGTTTACGGGTGTACCGGGCGTAATGGTGACGATCGAAGATACGATTAAAGGCTTTAAGATGATTTTGGATGGCGAGGTTGATTATCTCCCCGAACAGGCATTCTTGAATGTCGGAACAATCGAGGAAGCGATAGAGAAAGGTAAGAAACTGCTGGAACAGGCAAAGAAATAAAAACATAAGAAGGATGAAAGAACTGCATTTGAGTATAGTATCGCCCGAAAAGAGTATATTCGACGGAGATGTGAAGATTGTCACATTGCCGGGTACGGTTGGTTCGTTTTCTATTCTTCCCGGACATGCGCCTATCGTCTCGTCATTGCAAGCGGGTACGTTGAGTTACACGACGATGGAAGGCGAGGAGCGTACGATAGATATTCAGGGTGGTTTTGTCGAACTGAGTGACGGTACGGTTTCCGCTTGCATCTCCTGACAGACGGGTGACAGTCGGCTGACAGAAGACAATATATTAAGAAAAACACAGTGACATGGTGAACATTACGAAAACGAAACGAAATTTTATCGGGTTGCATACGCTGTTTGCAATCATAAGTGCAGGATTGGGAGCGGTTATTTTGCATATAGCTCTGCCGGGACACTACTTCGGAGGATACCCGTTTATTCCGGTCTATTTTTATCTATTCGGTTTGTTTAGTATCTATATGTTCGATGCGTGCCGGCTGCACGCTCCCCAGAAAATGTTACTGTTGTATCTGGCAATAAAGATGGTAAAGATGATTCTTTCTATCATTCTAGTCCTGATTTATTGTATAGCCGTGCGCGAAGAGGCTAAGGCTTTTTTGCTGACGTTTATCTCATTCTATTTGATATATTTGATATTCGAAACCTGGTTCTTTTTCTCTTTTGAGGTGAATCAGAAACGGAAAAAGCAAAATAAGAAGAAAAATGAAACAGTTGCATAACATAATGGCTCCGTTGATATTGTTCTGCCTGATGGTGGTGTCCGGTCTGCCCGGCTTTGCACAAGAACAGGGAGAAGCGACTTCACAGGTGCAGGATGTGATTACTCCGAAAGAGGAACAGGAGAATACGGTGGACGTGAAGGAAATCGTATTCGGACATATTGGCGACTCTTACGAATGGCATATTACCACGTGGGGTAAAACGCACATTACTATACCATTACCTATTATTGTTTATAGTAATAGTACAGGCTGGCATATGTTCCTTTCTTCTCGTCTCGAAGAGAACGGAGGCACGTATGAGGGGCTTTCGATAGCTCCGGAAGGAAGTAAGTACGAGGGCAAACTGGTGGAATACAATGCGGCGGGCGAACAAGTCCGTCCTTGGGATATATCCATTACGAAAGTTACGTTCGCCTTACTGTTCAATAGCGTATTGTTGCTGGTAATCGTCTTGAGTGTGGCGCACTGGTACAGAAAACGTCCGCAGGGAGCCAAAGCTCCGGGTGGATTTGTCGGATTCATGGAAATGTTCATTATGATGGTGAATGACGACATTATTAAAAGCTGTGTCGGTCCTAATTACCGGAAATTTGCCCCCTATCTGCTGACGGCATTCTTTTTCATCTTTATCAATAATATGATGGGACTGATTCCGTTCTTTCCCGGAGGTGCGAATGTGACGGGAAATATTGCTATCACAATGGTACTTGCCGTATGCACGTTTCTGGCGGTCAACATTTTCGGAACGAAGCATTACTGGAAAGATATTTTCTGGCCTGATGTTCCTTGGTGGCTGAAAGTGCCTGTGCCGATGATGCCGTTTATCGAGTTCTTCGGGATCTTTACAAAACCGTTTGCTTTGATGATCCGTCTTTTTGCCAATATGCTGGCGGGACATATGGCAATGTTGGTGCTTACTTGCTTGATATTTATCTCGGCAAGTATGGGACCTGCCTTAAACGGCACGCTGACAGTAGCCTCCGTATTGTTCAATATCTTTATGAATGCGCTTGAATTGTTGGTCGCTTTCATTCAGGCATACGTATTCACCATGTTGTCGGCTGTGTTTATCGGGTTGGCGCAGGAAGGAGCCAAAGTAAAAGCGGAAGAGAAATAAATAATTAAACGAGAGAAAATATAAACCATTTTAAAACTGAAAATTATGTTACTATCAGTATTGTTACAAGCCACTGCAGCAGCAGTAGGAGTAAGTAAATTAGGTGCAGCTATCGGTGCAGGTCTTGCAGTAATCGGAGCTGGTTTGGGTATTGGTAAAATTGGTGGTTCGGCAATGGAAGCTATTGCACGCCAGCCGGAAGCCTCAGGTGACATTCGTATGAATATGATTATCGCCGCCGCTTTGATTGAAGGTGTGGCACTGTTGGCGGTAGTTGTTTGTCTATTGGTATTCTTCCTCTAAGCCCATGTCATTACTATTACCTGATAGTGGCCTGTTGTTCTGGATGTTCCTCTCATTCGGGATTGTGTTCGTGATATTGGCGAAATACGGCTTCCCCGTCATTATAAAAATGGTGGAAGGCCGTAAAACCTATATCGACCAGTCTTTGGAGGTGGCGAGGGAAGCCAATGCACAGTTGTCCAGACTGAAAGAAGAGGGCGACGCGTTGGTGGCTGCTGCCAACAAGGAACAAGGACGCATCTTGAGGGAAGCAATGGAAGAACGTGACAAAATTGTTCACGAGGCCCGTAAGCAAGCCGAGATAGCCGCACAAAAAGAACTTGATGCGGTGAAGCAACAAATCCAGATAGAGAAAGACGAGGCTATCCGCGACATCCGTCGTCAGGTGGCTGTCCTTTCGGTGGACATTGCCGAGAAGGTGCTCCGCAAGAATCTTGCAGATAAGGAAGCACAGATGGGAATGATCGACCGTATGCTGGATGAAGTATTAACCCCGAATAAGAACTAAGGAAAATGGAAGTCGGAATACTCTCAATGCGTTATGCAAAAGCGATGATTGAATACGCGCAGGAAAAAGGAGTGGAAGACAGGGTATATCAGGAATTCCTCACTCTGTCCCACAGTTTTTGTGCACAACCCGGACTGCGTGAGGCACTTGATAATCCGGTCATTGCGATTAAGGAGAAATTAGCGTTGGTTTGTACGGCTGCCGATGGTGAAGGTACATCAACCAGAGAGTTTATCCGTTTTATCACTTTGGTATTAAAAAACAGGCGTGAAGGTTATCTGCAATTTATCAGCCTGATGTATCTGGACCTGTACCGGAAGTTGAAACATATCGGAGTCGGTAAACTGATTACGGCTGTTGACGTTGATAAAACGACATCGGATCGGATTCGTTCTGCGGCAGCGCATATCCTGCATGCGCAGATGGAGTTGGAAACGGTAGTAGACCCGTCCATTGAGGGTGGATTTATTTTCGATATCAACGATTACCGTTTGGATGCGAGCGTTGCTACGCAGTTAAAGCGAGTGAAACAACAATTTATTGATAAGAATAGGAGAATTGTATAATGTCTGAAAATATAAGAGTAAGCGAAGTATCCGATATATTGCGCAAGCAGCTCGAAGGGATTAATGCCAATGTGCAGCTTGACGAAATCGGTACGGTGCTTCAGGTGAGCGACGGTGTGGTCCGTATCTATGGACTGCGGAACGCCGAAGCGAATGAATTGCTGGAGTTCGACAATGGTATCAAAGCAATCGTGATGAACCTCGAAGAGGACAACGTGGGTGCTGTACTACTGGGTCCGACGGACAGAATCAAAGAAGGGTTTATTGTGAAACGTACGAAACGCATCGCCTCCATTCGTGTAGGCGAGGGGATGTTGGGACGTGTCATCGACCCGTTGGGTGAACCGCTCGACGGCAAAGGGCTGGTTGGCGGTGAACTTTATGATATGCCGTTGGAACGGAAAGCTCCGGGAGTAATTTACCGTCAGCCTGTCAATCAGCCATTACAGACCGGATTGAAGGCAGTTGATGCCATGATTCCTATTGGGCGTGGTCAACGTGAGTTGATTATCGGTGACCGTCAGACGGGAAAGACGGCTATTGCGATTGATGCGATCATCAATCAGCGTAGCAATTTTCTGGCAGGCGACCCTGTATACTGCATCTATGTGGCAATCGGGCAGAAAGGTTCTACAGTCGCTTCTATCGTAAATACACTTCGTGAGAATGGAGCGTTGGACTATACGATTGTAGTAGCCGCTACAGCCGGCGACCCGGCCGCGCTACAATACTATGCGCCATTTGCGGGTGCAGCCATCGGTGAGTATTTCCGTGATACCGGCCGTCATGCGCTGGTTGTGTATGATGACCTTTCCAAGCAGGCGGTAGCTTATCGTGAGGTATCTCTGATTCTCCGCCGTCCGTCGGGACGTGAAGCGTATCCGGGTGACATCTTCTATCTGCATTCCCGTTTGTTGGAACGTGCGGCGAAGATTATCAGTCAGGAAGAAGTGGCGCGCGAAATGAATGACCTGCCGGACAGCTTGAAGGATATAGTCAAAGGAGGAGGTTCCCTTACCGCATTGCCTATCATCGAGACACAGGCAGGAGACGTTTCGGCCTATATCCCGACGAATGTGATTTCCATCACTGACGGACAGATCTTCCTCGAAACCGATCTCTTTAATCAGGGTGTCCGTCCAGCTATCAATGTGGGCATCTCCGTATCCCGTGTAGGTGGTAACGCACAGATTAAGGCCATGAAGAAGGTAGCCGGAACATTGAAGATTGACCAAGCCCAATATCGTGAGCTGGAAGCTTTCTCTAAGTTCAGCAGTGATATGGACCCGATTACCGCCTTGACGATCGATAAGGGACGTAAGAACGCCCAACTTTTGATTCAACCTCAATACAGCCCAATGCCCGTAGAACAGCAGATTGCTATTCTCTATTGCGGTACGCACGGACTTCTTCATGATGTCCCATTGGATAAGGTACAGGATTTTGAACGTAGCTTCATCGAATCTCTGCAACTGAATCACCAGCAGGATGTGTTGGATGTCTTAAAGACAGGCGTTATCGATGATAGTGTAACCAATGCCATCGAGGAAACCGCCGCTATGGTTGCCAAACAATACTTATAGAAATATAGGAATAAAGAATGAAGAATTCTTATTATTAACTATTTGACTATACTGCATAGTAAATTCTTCATTCTTAATTTTTCATTCTTAATTTAAAAAGTTATGGCTTCACTGAAAGAAGTAAAAACCAGAATAAATTCGGTAAAGAGTACCCGAAAGATCACTTCAGCAATGAAGATGGTGGCTTCTGCCAAGTTACATAAGGCACAAGGAGCCATTGAGAATATGTTGCCTTATCAGAAGAAGTTGAACAAGATTCTGACTAACTTTCTGAGTGCGGACCTTCCTATCGAATCTCCCTACGTGAAGGAGCGCGAAGTGAAGCGTGTGGCAATTGTCGCCTTCTCTTCGAATACGTCTCTCTGTGGTGCTTTCAATGCCAATGTGATAAAAATGTTATTGCAAACGGTAGGTGAATATCGCACTCTCGGACAAGACAATATCTTGATATTTCCAATAGGCAAGAAAGTAGATGAAGCTGTAAAACGCATGGGATTCCAACCTCAGGAAACTTCGCCCACCTTATCTGACAAACCGACTTATCAGGAAGCCGCCGACTTGGCTCATCGTCTGATGGGGATGTTTGTATCCGGCGAAATAGACCGTGTGGAAATTATCTATCATCATTTTAAGTCTATGGGTACGCAAATCCTCCTTCGTGAAACGTATCTTCCCATCGATCTGACACATATCATAGATGAAGAAGAACAAAACAAGGAGCAGATGAATGAGGAGCAAAAGGACAAAGGGGAGGCGGAAAGACGTGAAGTCGCCAACGACTACATCATCGAACCCAACGCCGAAGAACTGATTGCCAACCTAATCCCCACTGTATTAAGCCAGAAACTATTTACAGCAGCCGTTGACTCGAACACATCGGAACACGCTGCTCGTACGTTAGCTATGCAGGTAGCTACGGATAATGCGAACGAGCTGATTCAGGATTTGACGAAGCAATATAACAAGAGTCGCCAGCAGGCTATTACAAATGAGCTGTTGGATATTGTGGGGGGCTCTATGAAATAATACTCTTATTCTTTCTTTTGCCTTGAAGCAAAAGAAAGAACCAAAGAAAAATTCAAGGCTTACTTTTTTCTCCTACTCGCTTCCTTCACTCCGCTAAAGGGCAGAAACTCGCTTCGCTCAAACAGTCTGCCCTTCTTAACGCTTCGTTACGGGCACTCGCTTAACGGAGAAAAAAGTAGGCCGGAGAAACCATTCGGCATATAGTCCATTCGGCATAGGGTCCATTCGGCGTGTAGTCCTTTCGGTATGTAATCTTTTCGGCATGTAATCCTTTCAGTATGTAATTCATTCAGAGTGTAATCCATTCAGTATTACAGTTCAGCATATAATTCATTTAATAACAGCCCATTCAGTGTGTACACCATTCAACATGTAACCCATTTCGCATATTCCATTCGTTCTGTGAATCTTTATAGCGTGTTTCTGTCTTGTGGTCAGTACAGCGGATGGACCGCACGCCGAAAGAGCTACATACCGAATGAACCATATACCGAAAGGACTACACGCCGAAAGGACCCTATGCCGAATGGACTACATACCGAATGGTTTCTCCGGCCTCGTTTTTCTGGCGTTAAGCGCAGGTGTTTTCTTCGGCGTTAAGAAGGGCAGACTGTTTGAGCGAAGCGAGTTTCTGCCCTTTAGCCGGAGAGAACACCGGAGTAGCCAGAAAAGCGCAGCCTTGATTCTTTCTTTTTGGTTCTTTTTCTTTCGTATCAAGACGAAAGAAAAAGAATAATAGTTACCTTTGTTGAAAATTTGAATCCCATGGAAAATAATCCCGAACTGCAACTAGCGTGGCAGTTCATTGAAAATACAGGCACACATTTATTTCTTACCGGAAAGGCCGGAACCGGAAAAACTACATTTCTGAGAAGATTGAAGGAACAGAGTCCTAAACGTATGGTTATCTTGGCGCCGACAGGTATTGCCGCTATCAATGCGGGAGGAGTTACCATTCATTCTTTTTTCCAGTTATCTTTTGCACCTTTTGTTCCGGAGACCACGTTCAACTCTTCCCAGACACACTATCGTTTCAGTAAAGAAAAGCGGAATATCATTCGTAGCATGGACTTGCTGGTCATAGATGAGATCAGTATGGTACGTGCCGATTTGTTGGATGCGATAGATTCGGCTCTGCGGAGATACCGGGATAGGGAAAAGCCTTTCGGTGGAGTCCAATTGCTGATGATTGGAGATTTGCAGCAGTTAGCCCCTGTGGTGAAAGAGAATGAATGGGAAATGTTGAAGAACTATTATGAAACCCCTTACTTCTTTGCCAGTCGTGCTTTGCGTGAGACGGTATATATGACAATTGAACTGAAAACAGTCTATCGTCAGAGTGATACCTTTTTTCTTTCCTTGTTGAATAAGATACGTGAGAATCAGGCAGACGATGAAGTATTGAATGAGTTGAACCGTCGGTATCAGCCGGGCTTTCGTCCTCGCAAGGAAGAAGGCTACATCCGTCTGACAACGCATAATTATCAGGCACAGAAGGTGAACGATAATGAATTGGCCTCTCTGCCCGGGCAGACTTATAGTTTTCGTGCAGAGATAGACGGAACTTTTCCGGAATATTTATATCCGGCAGACGAAGTTCTCACCATAAAAGCGGGGGCACAGATTATGTTCCTTAAAAATGATCCCTCGTCGGAAAAGCGTTATTACAATGGCATGATTGGAGAAGTGGCAGCCGTTAATGATGCGGGGATGATTGTGCGGGGGAAAGATAATGGAAATGAATTTCAGTTATTGCCGGAAGAGTGGGGCAATTATAAATATGTGCTGAATGAAGAAACGAAGGAAATCACCGAAGAGATAGAAGGAACCTTCCGTCAGTATCCTATCCGGTTAGCTTGGGCTATTACGATACATAAGAGTCAGGGACTGACGTTTGAGCGTGCCATTATTGATGCGCGCAATTCCTTTGCGCATGGGCAGACCTACGTAGCCTTAAGCCGTTGCAAAACTTTGGAAGGCATGGTGCTGGAATCCCCTCTGTGTAGAGAAGCTATCATCAGTGATAGTACAGTAGATAACTTCACCAAAGAAGTAGAAAGAAACAAACCGGGCAACCGGCAGTTACACGATATGCAGAAGGCCTATTTCTTTGATTTGCTGAGTGATTTATTCAACTTCTATTCGCTCGACCAAGCTTATAAGCGACTGCTTCGCCTGATAGATGAAGACCTCTATAAACTTTATCCGAAACAACTTGCCGAGTATAAAGAATTGGCTCCTCACATCAAAGAAAAGATAGTGGAAGTGTCTCAACGTTTCCGTAATCAATATACCCGATTGATAAATGGGAGCGATGATTATGCGGCGGACCAGGGATTGCAGGAGCGGGTTCGTTCCGGTGCAGGATACTTCCGTAAGGAACTCGAACCTGTACGCACGTTGTTTGAAAAGACGAATATGCCCCTCGATAATAAAGAACTTAGGAAGCAGTTGAATGAACGCCTGCAAGCGTTGGACGATGCGTTGTGGATTAAGGAATCTTTATTGGAAGCGATGATGGGGCAACCCTTTACTGTTACGGGATATTTGAAGTTAAAAGCTAAAGTGACGTTAAGCCTTGAAGACGATTCTTCTTCCGGTTCTTCACCCAAAGCTCCGAAAGAGAAGAGAGAACGGAAAGGACGTAAAGAACGTACACGTAGTTCTTCGAAAGCAAAGGTTGAGGTTCCTACAGATATTCTGTACCCGAAGCTTTACCGTACCTTGTCCGAATGGAGAGCGGCAAAAGCACGCGAAGTAAGTCTCCCGGCTTATATCATAATGCAGCAGAAAGCCCTGATGGGGATTGTAAACTTGTTGCCCGATACCCCGGAAGCTTTGGAGGCCATACCCTATTTCGGTGCGAAGGGAGTACAGAAATACGGGCTTGAAATCTTGGGGATTATTCGCAAGTTTGTGAAAGAAAACAAGGTAGAGCGTCGATAACTCAAGTATAAAAATCCTGTATGAATAAAAAAATAAACTGCCTATTGTTGATTTGCATCGGATGACAATAGACAGTTTATATTTGAGAGGTTGATTTTAATTATTTCATTAACCAATGTTTCTTTAGCCACTCGCGAACAGGTATATCATAAAGTTTAAGACTAGCGTACGCTAAACCTATGGAGAGGATGAAGGTAGAAACGCTAAGGCAAATAACTGTGCCTAGAGGAGCGTCCGGATGGCTGTTTGCCCAAGCTATTTGCATATAGACCAATGGGAAGTGCGTAATATAGAGCGGATATGAAATTTCTCCGAGAAAAGTACAGATAGCTACAGATCTTTTCCCTTTTATATCACTTCCTGCTCCTATGGCTACAATCAATGGACAAATGGCAAGAATGCAGAATGCCTCGTAAGCTCCATTCATCCACATATTTTCTTGGCCGCCAAGACGGGGCATAGCCAACATTACAATAATAAGTATCGAACACCACCAGAATCCTCTTTTAATTTTGATAAGTTTGTTGATTCGGGACAATAATAGTCCCATGAAGAATGGGTAAAGTAACCGACTGATACCTATATATATTTGTGCGGGAGTAATACTCCATCCTCCTATGACTGTGTAGGCTGCATTTCTATTGGCAGAGAATATATTGAATACATCCAAGTTCATTGTCAGGTCGATTGTCAGGAATCCGGTTCCTATCACAAAGATAGTCAGGAGTGTTTTGGAAAAATGCCGGATGAACAGTGCATAGAGAATATTTGCGATATATTCCAATGTTAACGACCACGTAGGGCCATTCAATGGGTTTGTTTCTTCCCATCCCCGTATATCCCATGATGTAACTGCCGGAATCATGGTGCAACTCAAAAGAAATAGCAGAAGCAATTTCCACCAAGGTGTTTCACTTATAAACGGGAATGCGGAACAATCACCGAAATAGAATAATAAAGCTCCGATTAATGTACCCATTATTACCATTGGATGAAGGCGTACGAGCCGGCGTTTGAAGAAGTCTTTTAACGTCATTCTGGTCCATCGGTCATCATAAGCATAACCGATAACAAACCCGGAGAGAACAAAAAAGAAATCGACAGCCAGATAACCGTGATTCAATATCTGATGTAAAGGGTCGTGAGAGTAAGTCTCGAAAAGATGATAAGCCACTACCATCATTGAAGCTACACCCCGCAATCCGTCTAAAATTTCATATCGCGGTTTGGAGGCCAGATAATCATTGTGTTGCATAAAGAATAAAAAGTTTTTCTTGTGGTGGTATTACATATTTTATATTAAAGACGGGGCAAAATTACGCTGTAATATGATATAACATTTGCCTTATTGTTTATTAGAATTGTCTTATATTTGCATTTTAGATATAAAAAGAATAATAACGCCTTGTTTTTTTTAATATAGTTCAAATGTCACAGACTGAAAACCATTCATACACTTTTGATTGTGTCCATCTTGCGCCCGACGAACAGATCGGTTCGCATCAACATTCTACTTGGGAATTATCTTATGTGATAACCGGTGCCGGAATGCGGACAATAGGAGATATGACAGAACCTTTTAGCAGTGGGGAAGTTGTACTTGTACCACCGGGAATATCACATTGCTGGTATTTTGATAACAAAGTTACGGATACCGAAGGTAAAATAGAAAATATTACTTTACTCTTAGATAACACGTTTCTGAATAATTGTGCTGCTTTGGGGAGTGAATTGAGTGAGTATGCGGATCGTTTTAAGAAAAATACGAGCGCAGTCAAGTTTACGAAAGAGAAATCCGGTGCGATTATTGGCATATTGAAGAAGATGTGTGGAGAAAATGCTGCAGAGCGTATCGCATCCATTATAAAACTTATTATTTTGATTGGGGAAAGCGGGGGAATGAAGGTTGTCGGTAAATCACAAAAAACTGATAAGGAGAAAGAACGGATGCAACAGATTCAAACATATGTTGTATGTAATGCAAAACGGAATATAACCCTTGATGATGTGGCGCGGCATATAGGAATGAATCGGACATCCTTTTGTATTTTCTTCAAGAGAACAACAGGGCAGACCTTTGTCACATATCTGAATGAACATCGGATAAGACTGGCATGCCAGCTTCTAAGACAGAAAAAAATGTCTGTTTCTGAAATCTGCTATGCTGTAGGATTTAATGATGTGCCTTATTTTAATCGTGTATTTAAACGCTGTAATGGGGTTACTCCGAGAAAATATAAATAATGGTAAGTATTATATGAAGCGTACAGACATAAAAAAAGGAGCAACGCCTTGCTCCAACCTTTGTTAACCTTAAATCTAATACTATGAAAAACACATTGCAAAGATACGGACTTTTGTGATATCTGCAAATAATCCAAGAAAAAAAGTATGTTTAATAACATAGATTAAGATTTTGATACTCCAATACCCCTTTTATTAAACACTTTTTTAGTTGGAGATTCTAATATCATCGGGCGAATATCCGGTAATTAGTAGGGGACATTGCGCCCCTGTTGCACTTCAATTCGTATTCCGAAATTACCATTGGCTGATTTTAGTTCGAATGCTCCCCGAAAATTATTCTTTTCCCAAGGCATAGCGCTTCGATTGGGAACCCTCCATCCGTCTTTATCATAATCTCCGTATGTATTGATTTGCATTCCGTTCTTCAGTTTGAAAGATCCCATCTGCATAAACTGCGGTGAAGAGGAAAATCCCCAATTGTATCCGTATCCGAAGCCGGAATATGACGGAGAGAAGGTGTCTGTGAATCCTTGAGAATAGATAGCATCCGTATTCATGCGGAATAGCTGATTATAGTCCTTGGTTACATTCGGTATACTCAGATCTATTTTGGGAAGTTGGGGGGCAGTGATATTCATTATCCCCATATCCAGCAAGAAACCACCGAACTCTTTTATATTAGCTGACGGGGCACGGCGGATACTGTCGGAAGGTATTTCCGATTGTGCGGATGCGACCCCGGCAGATAATATCAGCGAAAGAAATAGAATCAGTATTTTCATCTTTGTACAGGTTAATTCATCACAAAGATAGAAAATTTCAGTCTGACTATCTATGAAACAAGCGCAGATTAACGCAGATTTACGCAAAGATTAAATATTATCTGCGATAATTTGCGTTCATCTGTGTTCATCTGCGCTTTAGGAGTTATCTATTTACGACTGCCATACTTTGGCATACTCGTCCAGCACTCGTTTGATACTTTTCCCGATTTTCACATAATCGGCCTCATTCAGATTGGCAAGCGATACACGGACACTCCATTTGGGGCCGGCAAAGCCACCGCCATTCAGCAGTACGAGTGAAGTCTCATTGGCGAGACGGAACACCACATCCAGCGGATTATATGTCTTTTGCAGATAAGCGACGAAATCATCCCCATAAAATTTCTTCGCCCACACCAGCATATCGATTTCCGAATAATAACCGGCGCGCAGCGGATCCTCCACCAGTGTAAATCCGGTATTGTCCCATAATGCGTGCAAACGGCGATGGATGATATCCTGCATCTTGATCTTGTAGCGGTCCTCTTTATCCAGAAGAGCGAAAAGAGAAAACAAGCTCATCTGCATTTGCTGAGGGAGAGAGAGCCCTGCCGTATGATTCAAAGCGATCTGGCGGCTGTCAGCTACCATACGGTCGATAAACTTCATCTTCTCCGGATGTAGGTCAAGGCTCGAATAACGTTTGTTCAATATTTCTTTCTGCTCCTCCGACAGGTGGGCAATCATTTTGTCGTAGATATTGTCTTCGTGTAAGGCGATCACTGCATTTCTCCATCCCGTAGCTCCGAAATATTTGGAGAAAGAATAGACGCAAAGCGTATTATGTGGCAATTCAGCCATCAATGAACGGAAGTGAGGGATAAATGTCCCGTACACGTCATCCGTAATAATCATCAGATTCGGATTGTCATTCTTTACAATGTTGACAATGCGTGCCGCAGTCTCAGCGCTCAGTGCGTAGCTGGGCGGGTTACTCGGATTGGTGATGAATAAAGCCTTGATTTTCGGGTTCCTTAACTTGTCGATATCCTCATCCTTGTATTGCCAGGTGTGCAGTCCGTCAGCCGTCATCTGGTCGGCGGAAATTTCAGTGACCTCAAATTGGTAACGTCGTAATTGCGGAATCTCAATATAAGGAGTAAACACCGGAATCATCAATGCAATGGCGTCCCCTTGGTTCAATAGGAAATTCTCTTGCAGTGAATCGAACAGATAACACATGGCTGCCGTTCCCCCTTCAGTGGCGAACAGGTCGAAAGTTCCTTTCGGCGGACGGCGGTCGCACATCTCCTGCGCCAGATAATCCTGTACGATTAGTTCCGTAAAATGCAGAATACGGTCGGGCACGGGATATTGGTCACCGATTACAGCTTCCGCCCATTCATGAACGAGCGTGTCCGGGTCGGCTGCGTGCTCCATCAACATATAGTTATATCCCTTTTTCAGCAAGTCGGCTCCCGGTGTCTTTTCGTTATCTTTCAAGAAAGCTTCGAAACGTGCGGCTATTCCTGTTTTCTGCGGGATACCCGCTATCCCTTCTTCCGACGAGAATACACGGCGGCATTCGCAAAGACCGAATTGTCCTAACAGGAAAAATGCCTCACGGGGTTCGGTAGCAATCCAGTTCGGATTTCCTCTACCGGCATTTAGCATGGTGTGCGCCATTTTCTTGATACTTTCATCCGCCATTTCGATAAGCTTGTTTTTAAGTTCGAAAGGGCTGATGGTTTCCATCTTTTTAGCATAGCTTTTAGTGATAGCCGGGCTATTGTCTTTTTTCTCCATAATGAAATTTATATTTGTTAGACTAGTAAATAATTTGTCTGAAACAGTAAGTACTGCCGGTTTACATTAGCAGTACGATGATCACTCCCCAGATAATCAGCAGCGTATTGCCTACGGCATACGTCACGGTATATCCCAAAGCCGGAGTGTCGCTTTCCACTGCATCCTGAATGGCTCCCAGTGCAGCGGTTGTCGTTCGTGCTCCCGCCGTGCAACCCAAAGATAGGGCAGGGTGGAACTTGAACAGATATTTTGCCATCAGTAATCCGCTGATCAATGGAATGGCCGTAGCCAGTGCACCGACAATAAACAGGCTGAAACCTACATCCTTGAATCCGGCTACAAAGCTGGGACCGGCGGCAATGCCCACCACTGCGATAAACATATTCAGTCCTACGTTATTCAATACCCATAGCGAAGGTTCGGGGATACCGCCGAAAGTAGGGTGTTTACTGCGCAGCCAGCCGAATACAAGCCCTGCGATTAATGCGCCTCCACTAGTGGATAGACTGATGGGGATACCTCCCAGATGAATGGAAAGAGCTCCGATAAGGCCACCGACCAAGATTCCCAGTCCTACGAAAATCATGTCGGTCTGATTGGTCGGCCGGTCTACATATCCCATTTGTTTGGCGGCAGCCTCCACTTCGTGCTTCATGCCCGTAAGCTCGAGGATATCTCCCGAATCGACTACGGTCTGAGCGAGCACCGGCACGTTGATACCTGCACGCTTGATACTACGGATGCTGACACCGTGCATGAACTTCTGTGATCTGATCGTAGCGACTTTCTCTCCTGCGAAAGTGCGGTGAGTAACCATTACCGGGAGAGTCTCTGCCGGGAAATCGAGCAATTGGGCGTCAATCACTTCCGGACCGATCCAATCTTCTTCACCAATCACAAATTCACGTCGCCCGCTTAGAACGACTTCATCCTCCGGTCGGAGCATCAGATCCGGACTGACCTCTTTTACAATCCCCCGTTGGCGGACCCGCTCTACAAACAGCCGTTTATCTTTTTCCGCCAGATACGTTTCCAGCTCGCTTACCTTTTTTCCTTTTCCAAACCATTCGTTGGTAATTCTATAAGCGCGGAATACAACCGGGCGGAGTGCGGGTGAGAATCCCGGTTCGTCTACTTCCGATGTTCCCATTTGCACTTCCAATGCTTTGCAGTCAGCTTTCACTTTGTCCAGCCCTCCTAATATTTTCGGACCGAGAGAAGCCAGAAGCCAGGCCGATCCCGCCGTACCGAAGATATAAGTCACGGCGTATGCTACCGGAATGGCATTGATATACGTAGCTTTCTGTGCCTCGCTGATACCCAACTGATTAATGGTATCACTTGCCACACCGATAACGGCTGAGATTGTTTGTGATCCTGCCAGTAATCCGGCGGCTTCTCCTACGTGATATCCCATGATTTTGGCAAGTATCCACGGGGCTACCAGGCTGACGATACACATCAATACGGCGAATCCTACCTGTGGCAAACCGTCTTTTTTCAATCCCCGAAAGAACTGCGGCCCTACCTTATAGCCAACGGCGAATAAAAATAACAGAAAAAATACGGCCTTCATCGGACCGTCTACGGTGATGTTCAGTTGTCCTACCAATACTCCGACTAGCAGGACACTGGTCACTGTACCTAGAGAGAACTTCCCTATTTTGAGCCTGCCCAACCAGAATCCCGCGAAAAGCGTGAGAAAGATAGCAAGCTCAGGGTGTACCCTTAGTTGATTAATAATCCATTCCATAATTAAGTTGTTGTTTAGGTTATGCTACATACAACAGTTATTATGCGGAAAGAGTTTTGTAGCTTTACATAGATTTGTTACTTTTGCATTTTCAACTAAAACTAATCATATTCTGTATGAAATCAGACATAGAAATAGCTCGCAGCATTGAGCTGAAGAAAGTGAAGCAGGTTGCCGAAAGTATCGGAATCCCTCGTGATGAAGTGGAAAATTACGGTCGCTACATTGCAAAGATACCCGAACAGTTGATTGATGAAGAGAAGGTAAAGAAAAGCAATCTTATACTGGTGACTGCCATTACAGCTACAAAAGCGGGTATCGGCAAAACTACCGTGTCTATCGGTCTTGCATTGGGACTTAATAAAATAGGGAAGAAGGCGATTGTCGCCCTGCGTGAGCCGTCTCTCGGTCCGTGTTTCGGAATGAAAGGGGGAGCTGCCGGAGGAGGATATGCCCAAGTGCTCCCGATGGATAAGATCAATCTTCATTTTACCGGAGACTTTCATGCCATCACTTCGGCTCATAACATGATTTCTGCTTTGTTGGATAACTACCTCTATCAGAATCAGGCAAAAGGTTTCGGACTCAAAGAAATACTCTGGCGCCGGGTGTTGGATGTGAACGACCGTTCGTTGCGCAGCATTGTCGTGGGGCTCGGTCCGAAGTCAAACGGTATCACCCAAGAGTCCGGGTTTGATATTACACCGGCTTCGGAGATTATGGCTATTCTGTGTCTTGCTCAAGATGTGAATGATTTGCGTCGCCGTATCGAAAATATCCTGCTCGGATTCACTTACGATGACCGGCCTTTTACAGTCAAAGACTTGGGAGTGGCGGGTGCTATTACCGTATTACTGAAAGATGCCATCCATCCTAACCTGGTGCAGACAACCGAAGGAACTGCCGCTTTCGTGCATGGCGGTCCGTTTGCGAATATCGCTCATGGTTGCAACTCCATTCTTGCCACCAAATTAGCGATGACTTTCGGTGACTATGTGATTACGGAAGCAGGGTTCGGTGCCGATCTTGGTGCGGAGAAGTTCTACAATATCAAGTGTCGCAAGAGCGGACTCCAGCCGCGTCTCACTGTTATTGTCGCTACGGCGCAGGGATTGAAGATGCACGGAGGTGTCAGTCTCGACCGTATCAAGGAACCGAATATGGATGGACTGAAAGAAGGGTTGCGCAATCTGGATAAACACGTACGCAATCTTCGCTCGTTCGGTCAGACGGTTGTCGTAGCTTTCAATAAGTTCGCATCCGACACGGAAGAAGAGATGGAACTGCTGCGTGAGCACTGTGAACAGTTAGGAGTGGGCTTTGCCATCAATAATGCGTTCAGTGAAGGAGGAGAGGGAGCAGTGGATATGGCGCGTCTGGTGGTGGATATGATTGAAAACAATCCTTCCGAACCATTGACTTTTACGTATAAGGAGGAAGATAGCATACAGCAGAAGATCGAGAAAGTGGCTACCCATATTTATGGGGCCAGTGTGATCACGTACAGCAGTATCGCACGCAACCGTATCAAACTGATCGAGAAGATGGGAATCACTCATTATCCGGTTTGTATTGCAAAGACTCAGTATTCGTTCTCCGCCGATCCGAAAATATACGGTGCGGTGAATAACTTCGAGTTCCACATCAAAGATATAGTTATCAATAACGGAGCTGAAATGATTGTAGCCATTGCCGGAGAAATCCTTCGTATGCCGGGACTGCCCAAAGAACCGCAGGCATTGCATATTGATATTGTCGATGGAGAAATAGAAGGACTTAGTTAGTGATTAACGGGCTGAGGAATTATTGACATTAAAGTAAATCCCCGTTTTTCCCGATAATAACTCGAGTGCGGAAAGACGGGGATGATTGTATATAGAGGGGGAGAAAAGAAAAACGAATTCGGGTGTGGATGGTTCGGAGAAGAACGTTAATAAATAAAAAAAGAGTTTGCCCTTTCATAAAGGACAAACTCTGAATATTATAATATGAAAAGTTCTGATTTAGTATGCGAAAAGAGGATATTTCTTCATCGTTTCGTTCACACGTGCACGGACTTGTGCGATCACCTCTTCATTTTCTACGTTAGACAAGACAGTCTCGATCATTTCAGCAATTTCAAGCATTAAGTCTTCTTTAGCACCACGAGTCGTGATAGCAGGAGTACCCAAACGGATACCGGAAGTCTGGAATGCGGAACGGCTGTCGAACGGAACCATATTCTTGTTAACGGTAATGTCGGCAGAAACCAATGCCTTTTCCGCTACTTTACCTGTCAAATCAGGATATTTGCTGCGCAAGTCTACCAGCATGGAGTGATTGTCCGTACCTCCGGAAACAATTGTAAAGCCACGATCGATCAAAGCCTGTGCAAGTACGGCAGCGTTCTTTTGTACCTGTTTTGCATATTCCTTGAACTCAGGTTGCAGGATTTCACCGAAAGCTACTGCTTTGGCAGCAATGACGTGTTCCAATGGTCCGCCCTGAATGCCCGGGAAAACGGCAGAATCCAGCAATTGAGACATCATCTTGATTTCTCCCTTCGGAGTTTTCTTACCCCATGGGTTAGGGAAATCTTTACCCATCATGATAACACCGCCGCGAGGTCCGCGAAGTGTCTTATGTGTAGTCGAAGTGACAATATGTGCATATTTAACCGGATTTTCAAGTATTCCGGCAGCAATCAGACCGGCAGGGTGTGCCATATCGATCATCAGGATAGCGCCTACTTTGTCAGCGATTTCGCGCATACGCTTGTAGTCCCATTCGCGAGAGTAAGCGGAACCGCCACCGATAATCATTTTCGGTTTCTCACGTAAAGCGACTTCTTCCATCTGGGCGTAGTCCACCCGTCCTGTTTCTTTATTCAGATTATATTCGCAAGGAGTATAGATGATACCGGAAGTATTCACCAATGAACCATGAGAGAGATGTCCGCCGTGAGCTAAGTTCAGTCCCATGAATTTGTCGCCCGGATTCAGTACAGCCAGGAAAACAGCTGCATTGGCCTGTGCTCCGGAGTGCGGCTGTACGTTTGCCCATTCAGCACCGAAAATCTCTTTCAAGCGGTCGATAGCGATTTGCTCGCTCTGGTCTACTACTTCACAGCCTCCGTAGTAGCGTTTGCCCGGATAACCTTCTGCGTACTTGTTGGTCAGGCAAGAACCCATTGCCTGCATTACCTGGTCGCTCACGAAATTTTCTGATGCAATCAGCTCAATACCTTTTAGCTGACGTTGATGCTCTTTTTCGATAATATCGAAAATTAAGTCGTCTCTTTTCATTCTTTTATAAAGTAAGATTAAATTTTTAATTCGAGATACCTATTTTTAAGCGCACAAAGTTAATGAAAATAAATAAAGAATGAAGGAAGTACAAGAAAAATGTTAGTAAAAAGTGGGATTTAATGATATTTTATTCTTAAAGGATGAAGCCAAGCGAAAAACTTAACGCGCTGTCGCGGCGACGGAAAATAATGTTGCTCACTCCCGTGCTGCCGTCGGAATTGATATTGTCGTAAATGATAGACTTGGAGATGTTTCCGATACCTTGTTCGTAGCGGAAATCGAAAAAGATACGGGAGATATTGACACCTACGCCGATCACTGCACTGACATTGAACGGATACAGCTTTTCGTGAATCCCTTTCTGGTCAAAATTCTTAAAAGTGATTTCATTGTGCTTTCCCCATAAGTAGCGAAGTTTGGGGCCTGCGAAGATAGACATTCCGTAAGGTCCTTTTTTCACCACATTATAGCCGTATAGAATGGGGAAATCCACACTGTGCAGCACCGATTGTACCGAAGCATAATCAGGCTCGATGGCAGGATGTTGCGAACCGAGCTTATCGAAAGTGATTTCACATTTGCTTACATTATAGGATACTTCCGGCTGAATGAAATGCTTCTTCATATTGATGCGCATAAAGAGGGCGCCGAAATAACCTATCTTATAGTTATTCTGTACCTCATCGATAGTCACATCCTTAATTTTCAGTTCAGACACCATGAACATGGAAGAGTTGAATCCGGCCTTAATACCAAAGTTTATTTTCTTGGTATTGGGACGGTCCACTTTTGCTGCGTTATAATTCTGACCGAAAGCCGTGCATGCTATGGCTAACAAACCGGGAAGAAGGATTCTGCGTAACATAAATAATTAAGTTTACGTAAATAGTTATTATATACCCATGGCTTCATATTAATCCTCAGGCTATGCTAATTAACGCCTATTTCCAAAAAGCTTTTCCAATTCATCTGCTATTTGACGTAGCTCCAACTCGTTTCGAGCTGTGGTCTGTACAACCATGCCCAAACCTTCTTCTGTCCATTTTAAAACAATCTCAATTCGATTAGCTTTAATTTGAATGTTCTTTACGAAAGTCTCACTGTGAGGTGTATACTCAATGGATGTTACAACTCTAATAATATATGGTAAGGGGAATAGACTTGCTTTAGCAAAAGCCTTTAATTTATCATTGCCATGATGATCAGACGAAAGATTACAGCACTTTTTCTTTGGATCTATGCCACAATCCAAAAAGTTTCTAGGCTGTGTTTTAACTTGCCATTGCATATAAAATCCTGTGCCAAAATCTTCAGGTAAAGAAAAGGCTAGTATTTTATGCACTGTTTTATTGCCTTTGCAATCTTCAATCACTGTATATTCTTTCTGTGTTTCCCAAAACTGGCAAGAACAAAAATTAAGTCCAATAGATTTCTTCAAACACGCGGCGGATAAACCGTATGCTTCCTTATCTTTTGTTTCTCCTGTATCATCAGATACAGTTGTGGTGAATACGCTTTTTATATAAGATTCTTCCTCTGCTGAATTCGGTTCGTAATATGGAGGACGTAGCATTGATAATAGCAATAGTTCTTTGCTCCCACGAATATTTTCATAACACAAATCTGCCACAGTATAATCCTCACATAGTAAAATATCCGCTATACCTTTATCCGGACAACGTACAACATTGAATCTTTCTTGCTTTGCCGTAGATAATAATGATGCGAATTTGTAGGCTCTTTCTTTCGCGTTTTCCTTTGAGACACATAATGGATAACAAGAAAGTTCATTAAAATAGGCTTCCATATATTATACTAGCTTTACTAATTGTTTCGTCCATTCGTCTAAAAAATCATCAGGATATTTATCCAATTCCCCAAACCTGTCGCATTTAATAATTTCTACTTCCGGTTCTGTATCTATATCATCATGAGAAAAAAACACAATCTCGGCATCTTGGGGAGTCAGACCACAAAAACTTTGTCTCATGGCAATGCGGAGTCCGTTCACAACATGATCACTATGTGTTTCGATTAGGAGTTGAATATTATTAGTCTTAGCTATTTCAATAAGAAATTTAGTCAATCTCGATTGAGCACCGGGATGTAAATGAGCCTCAGGGTTCTCTATTATCAAAATACTTTTCTCCTTAGCAAGAAGAGCGGCTACAATGACCGGTAAAACATAACTGTAACCAAACCCTACGTTCATAGGACGGAATGATTTTCCATTATTAACAGAATCAAGAAATAGCTCTATTCTATCAGCATCATTTGTTTTCACTTTTAGAGTTGCACCTGTGAGGACTTTAGACAATACTTCACAGACTGTTGCTTGAAAATCCTCGCCTTGATTGGAAAGTACATTAATGACATATTCACCGTTTACGCCAAACCAGTCTGAATCTAAAGTATCCTTACGCGGGGATGAATTACGAGGGCCTAAACGATCTGCAGATACATATTGTAATGACTTGAGGTTCTGTAATGTCATAATATCCGATGTCGTACTAACGGATTGACTGGTGCTAATCTCTTGCTTTGCCGATTCTTTAGCCTCATTAGCTCTCACGTCAAAACGATTCTCGCCGTTCACGATAAGTTTGCTTAATCTTGCCACCTGTGTTTTATGCGGATATTCTATAAATCCCAGTTCTACTGTTTCGGTGTCATCTTGCAGATTCAAGAAAAAAGCTTTTTCATCGATGCCGGTGTTTACTATTTCGTCAAATGTTCCTAACTCTATCAGATCACCTATCAGATGAAGTCCGTTGATATCGTTAGAATCCCTCATAGTCTGCGCAAGCAACAAAAGTGATTGGGCTACTGTCGATTTTCCGCGACCATTTTTACCATACATCACATTGATTTGAGAAAGAGGTATCTGATTCCTTTCGCGGAAACATTTGAAACCTTCAAGTGTTATACTACGAATCATATTCTATTCATTATTTAACCATGTCCAGACAGCTTTAGATAACCATCCCTGACGATCTTGTTCAGTGATGTCGACAATAAAAAGCAAATCATTGTCATCTATTTTAGGACGTAACTTATCATAGATATTCTCTGCAAAAGTAAAGTTGCTGTTTACTTTTATAATCCATGTGGACTCGAGTGGATGTTGCCAATCTCCAACATTCTTTATTGCCTCATAAAGTTCAACATAACTTTGCCCGGGCTTTCTCAAATCATATGTAATTAAAAACACTTTACCCATAACGCCATATATTAGTTTATAATATATTTTTTTTCTTTTTCTCTACACTCCAACCAAACTTTCCGATTTTCTCACCAAGCTCATAATATCCGCCGTGTACATATACCAATGGGTTGGTTTCCGCCAACTCCAGTTTTCCGGTCTCCGGATTCAGATTCCGCTCGTCTGCCCGAACGTTCACCACGTCTGCAATAAACATATCATGGGAGCCTAGAGAGACGATTTCTTTCACACGGCATTCAATGCAGAGGGGTGACTCTTCAATCAAGGGAGCGCTGACCACAGTGCAACGTCCCGGAGTCAGCTTCATTTCTTCGAATTTGTGATAGTTGCGCCCCGAACGTACTCCGCACCAGTCTGTGGCGAAAGCCATGTCTTTTGTTGTCAGATTGATAACGAACTCCATGTTCTTTTTAATAATCTCATGGGAGTATCGTTCCGGACGTACGGATATATAGCACATGGGCGGGTTGGTACAAATCGTGCCCGTCCATGCCACTGTGATAATATTATATTCACTTTCTTCTTTTCCGCAACTGACCAATACAGCCGGTAGCGGATAAATCATCGTTCCAGGTTTCCAATCTTGTTTCATAGGATACTGATCTCTTCACGCTTTTGTTCTTTTTCGCAATAATGACATTTTACGATACAGTTATCTTTGTCTATCACATGAAATAACGTAGCCATCGGTTCATTGTTCGTGATACATTTCGGATTGGCGCATTTTACGATTCCATGAAGTTCATCCGGCATTTTCACTTCCTTTTTTTCCACCACCTCATAATCGCGGATAATATTCAGCTTGACGTGCGGAGCCACCACCGATATACGGTTTATTTCCTCGTCGCAGAAAAACTTGTCTGCAATTTTAATGATACCTTTTTTACCCAGCTTCTTACTGTCGAGGTTGAATCCGATCGTGATATTACTGGTCATTTGCTCCACTCCGAGCAGTTGTACTACGGTAAAGAGCTTTTCGGAGGGGATATGGTCAATCACTGTCCCGTTTTTCAGGGCAGCTACTTGCAATGCTTGTTTATTTTCGCTCATAATAAAATATCGTTTTTAACATCATCTAATGTGATACCTAACACATCGCAAAGAATTGCTTCGCGGGCATACAGACCATTTTGCGCCTGTTGGAAATAGTATGCTTTCGGGTTGTCATCCACATCGTACGCAATCTCGTTGACACGGGGCAGCGGATGCAGGATGCGCAGATTGGGACGGGTGTTCTCCAGCATTTTGTTGCGCAGGATATATACGTTCTTTACACGTTCGTATTCCATCAGATCGGTGAAACGCTCCCGTTGTACGCGGGTCATGTACAGAATGTCCGCATCGGCGATAATCTCTTCGGTGAAATCCGTGTGCTCAACATACTTTATCTGGTGAGCCTTGCAATAGAGCTTGTACTCTTCCGGCATTTTCAACTCTTCGGGAGCGATAAAATGGAAAGTAGGGTTGAAGTGGCGCATGGCCATCAGCAGCGAGTGCACGGTACGTCCGTACTTCAAATCTCCTACCAGATAAATATTCAAGTTTTCCAGTGTTCCCTGTGTTTTGTAGATGGAATAGAGGTCGAGCATGGTCTGTGACGGATGTTGGTTGGCTCCGTCTCCTGCATTGACGATAGGCACCGGAGCTACCTCGCTGGCATACCGTGCGGCTCCTTCGAGATAGTGGCGCATGACGATAATGTCCGCATAATTGCTCACCATCATAATCGTGTCTTTTAGTGTCTCCCCTTTGGAAGAACTGGTCGCTTTCGGGTCGGAAAATCCGATAACACGTGCACCGAGACGGTTGGCGGCTGTTTCAAAACTCAGGCGGGTACGTGTGGAAGGTTCGAAGAACAAGGTTGCTACTACCTTTCCTTGCAATAACCGGCGGTTGGGATTCATTTCAAACTGCTTCGCCATTTCGAGCATGTAGAGGATTTTTTCTTTAGAATGTTCGGCAATGGTTACTAAACTTCTGTTTTCCATTTTGTTATCTTTTATGTGGATAGAACTTGTTTTACCGGAGTGTAAAGGTACGAAGAATTTGTGAGAAGCACAGAATTATTTCGTTTTTTTTAGGTTCAGCCGGATGATTTTTGTTTCAGCCGTTCCTGTTGGATGAAACGACCGTATCTTTTGATTAATACGACCGCTCGTTTTGAACCGATCGAACGGTCTGATGAGTGTAAACGAGCGGTCGTTTGATACAAAATATACGGTCGTTTATATTGAATCGACCGCACTTTTGAGCGGCACCCCACGCGGCACCCCTTCACACCTCCTGAAATGCCCTGTTGATGGGGGATACGGAAGATACCCAAAAAGCGTTCCGGCACCCCATCCGGCAACTAATATATATAATAAATAAAGAATGTATTAAAATACATTATATCTTTTTTCTCTGTAGAGTGCGATCTATCTTCGAAAAGATTCGTTCTTTTGTCGCTTGCCAATAATGGTATAATAATCAAATAACTAATGGTGCAAATGACGAACAAAAAAGGTTTTAGTCGGTGTGGCGAGCTCTACATCGATCGTTTACGTGAAGAAGGCAGATATTCTACAGCGCATGTCTATAAGAATGCTCTTTTTTCTTTCAGTGTGTTTTGTGGTACGTGTAATGTGTCGTTCAGGCAAATCACCCGTGAGAGCCTGCGGCTTTACGGGCAGTATCTTTACGAGAATGGGTTGAAGCTTAATACGATTTCTACGTATATGCGTATGCTTCGTAGCATTTACAATCGTGGGGTGGAAGCGGGTAATGCCCCTTTTGTGCCGCGATTGTTTCATGAGGCTTATACGGGAATCGATGTTTGTCAGAAGAGGGCTTTGACTGCCGCCGAACTGCATAGGCTTTTGTTTGACGATCCCCGATCGGAACGTTTGCGCCGCATTCAGGACATTGCTTCCCTGCTGTTCCAACTTTGTGGAATGTCGTTTGCCGATCTGGCACATTTGGAAAAATCGGCTCTTGAAAATAATATACTTCGCTATAATCGTATCAAGACGAAAACGCCGATGAGTGTAGAAGTGTTGGATAGTGCTATGGTGAAGATCGACCGACTTCGGAGCGTTCGGAAGTCCCAACCCGGTTGTCCGGATTATTTGCTTGATATTCTTTGTGGTGATAAGTCGCGGAAGGATGAAAAGGCTTACCGGGAATATCAGTCTGCCCTTCGTCAATTTAACAAAAATCTGAAAGAACTGGCGAAGGCGTTACATCTGAAATCTCCGGTCACTTCTTACACGCTACGCCATTCGTGGGCTACTATTGCCAAGTATCGGGGAGTATCCATTGAGATGATTAGTGAGGCATTGGGACACAAATCCATAAAAACTACACAAACTTATTTGAAAAGCTTTGGACTGGAAGAACGGACAGAAGTGAATAAAGGAAATTTATCTTACATTAAAAATTACTGAGTGAAAGGATAATTAAAGGTAATAGGTTGTGAATCAGTGGTAAATAGTGCCCGTTACTTCTTAGGTAACGGATTTAAAATTTGTTGCAAAGATAGCCAAAAACATAGATAGTAAACAAGCAATCTTATATTTTTTTTCGTTTTATGTGATTTTTAGCATAGGAAAAGCCCTTGAACATGAAAATGGTTTTATTTTCATGCTCTATATCTTTGTTGTCTAAATCCAAATTTTTCTTATTGAATATCAAGCAAATTCGTGATTATTCCTCCTTACGCTTGCATTCTTCTCATTTTCATCATAGAGTATGTACCCAATGTCTGTTATCCGTTACCTAAGAAGTAACGGATGCATATGGGGTAAAAAAACATGATTTTAACAAACCGAAAATCAGTAAATGCTGGGCCTAGCAATGGGACAGGGGAAGGCGTAGCACACTCTAAACGTTGGTATGTAGCTTTGGTTCGTATGCATCACGAGAAGAAAGTTGCCGAGCGTTTGGACAAAATGGGGATTGAAAATTTTGTTCCTGTCCAACAGGAAATTCATCAATGGAGTGATCGGCGTAAAAAAGTAGAAGCTGTTCTTCTCCCAATGATGGTGTTTGTCCATGCCGATCCGAAGGAACGTATGGAGGTTCTCAGTTTTTCTACAGTTAGTCGCTATATGGTGATGCGAGGTGAGAGCACACCGGCAGTGATTCCCGATGAGCAGATGGCTCGTTTCCGTTTCATGCTTGATTATTCAGAAGAAGCTGTTTGTATGAACAGCTCTCCTTTGGCACGTGGTGAAAAAGTACGTGTAATCAAGGGACCTTTGACCGGATTGGTCGGTGAACTGGTCAATGTGGATGGTAAGACTAAGATTGCCGTTCGACTGAATCTGTTAGGTTGCGCCTGCGTAGATATGCCTATAGGGTATGTGGAAACTGCCAGTGAGAAAAATTAGTACTCATATCATTTATCCGCTATTTACATGAAAAAGAATTTGTCCGGTGCTTTTGCACTTATCCTCTTTTCTTTTTTCTTTTCGGCGTGCCAATCTTATAAACAAGTTCCCTATTTACAGGATGCAGAGGTCTTGAAACAGGCGAATGCACAGATTGCACCTGTTCAGGACGCACGATTGATTCCCGGTGATGAAGTATCTATCCTTGTTTCCACTTCAGATCCGGCAGTGTCACAACCTTTCAATGCGCAAGGCAATGTTTTTTTGTTGGATAATCAGGGAAATATCAACTATCCGGTTCTAGGGAAACTATCATTGAATGGGTTGACTAGTCGTGAAGCTGAAAACCTGATCACAGAGAGACTGAAAGCATACGTTAAAGAAAGACCTACAGTAGTAGTCCGTATGTCCGGTTTTAAAGTGTCAGTTTTAGGAGAAGTGGCTTCTCCGGGTGTTTATCCGGTAGTGAATGAGCAGATTAATGTACTCGAAGCCCTTGCCATGGCGGGAGATTTGACTATTTATGGTGTTCGTGATAATGTAAAGTTGATTCGCGAAGATAAAAACGGTCACAAGCAGTTTATCACACTCAACCTGAATGATGCGGATTTATTACTGTCTCCTTATTATCAGCTACAACAAAATGATATCTTGTATGTCACTCCCAATAAAGCCAAAGCACAGAGTGCCGACATTGGACCAAGTACCACATTGTGGATTACAGGATTTTCTGTCTTGTTATCTATTGCCAGCTTATTGGTCAATATACTTAGATAACACCTTAATTATTCTCGATGTGAATTTATAAAGTTTGATGACTATGAAAAAACTGAAACAAGTGATTTTGGGAGTGTTACTCGCTATTGTGTTAATCTCCTGTCAATCATATAAGAAAGTACCTTACTTGCAGGATATGACTCAGGTCAGTGATACAGAGCAAGGAGGAAGACCGATAGGTGTGAAAGTAATGCCTAAAGATTTGTTGACGATTACTGTGTCTTGCTCTACACCGGAGTTGGCTGCACCTTTTAATCTGGTAAATCCGGATAGTGAATCTTCTGCTCCGCAACAATATTTAGTAGATAATCAGGGTAATATTAATTTTCCGGTGCTAGGAGAGATTCATGTAGGTGGATTGAATAAACAGGAAATAGAAAACCTGATTATAGAGAAGTTAAAAGTGTATCTGAAAGAAGCGCCGCTTGTCACTGTACGTATTGCTAATTATCGGATTTCGGTATTGGGAGAAGTTGCCAAACCGGGTAGTTTTGTCGTGTCTAACGAGAAGATTAATCTATTGGAAGCGCTTGCTATGGCTGGTGACCTGACTATTTATGGTATGCGTGATAATGTGAAGTTGATCCGGACGGGGCAGGATAATAAGCAGGAGATTATTACGTTTGATTTGAATAAGACTGAAACTGTAATGTCTCCTTATTATCAGTTGCAGCAAAATGATATTGTTTACGTGACGCCTAATAAGACTAAGGCTAAAAATTCAGATATTGGAGTAAGTACAGGGTTGTGGATCTCCGGTGTTTCTGTTTTACTTTCAATAACAAATTTACTATTAACCATACTAAGATAAATATCAAAAGTAAAAGAATGACAATGAAAGAAAACTTGCACAAGGATAATGTACGAGATATAGAAGAAGGTAGTGTTGATTATAAGGAACTTATCTTTCAGTACATAATTCATTGGCCTTGGTTTGTGGCTTCTGTTCTGGTATGTTTGATTGGATCTTGGGCATATTTGCATTTCCAAACTCCTGTTTATCAGGTATCTGCTTCTATCATGATAAAAGATGATAAGAAGAGTGGTGGAAATTCCGCTGATCTGGAAAGTTTGGGATTAGGAGGAATGATTACTTCTACACAGAGCATTGATAATGAAATTGAAGTATTGCGTTCAAAAACGATACTTAAAGAAGTTGTCAATAATCTGGAACTTTATATTCAATATTACGATGAGGATGAGTTCCCTAAAAAAGAATTGTATAAAACTTCTCCGGTAATCGTAAATCTGACAACTCAAGAAGCGGATCAATTGCCAGGTACAGCCTTGATCAATATGAAATTGGCTCCTGAGGGTAGTTTGGATATACAGCTAAAGATTGGAGTAAATGAATATACTAAACATTTTGATAAGCTTCCGGCAGTATTACCTACGGATGCAGGTACATTCGGATTTACATTGAAAGATTCTTTATTAAATGGGAAAGTAGTAGGACAAAATGAAATCCGAAATATCAGTGCTATGGTCAATCGTCCATTTGGAGTGGCAAAAGGATACCAGAATATGCTGAATATAGCGCCTACTTCCAAAACGACTTCTGTAGCTGTTGTCTCACTGATGAATACGAATATACAGCGTGCCCAGGATTTTATCAATAAGCTGATGGAAATGTATAATCGGAATACGAATAATGACAAGAATGAAGTTGCCGAGAAAACAAGGGAGTTTATAAATGAACGTATTCAGATTATAGATCAAGAATTAGGGAGTACAGAGGATAAATTGGAAGCATTTAAACGAAATGCGGGACTGACAGATATCAGCAGTGATGCGCAGTTGGCTGTATCGGGAAATGCTGAATACGAAAAGAAACGTGTAGAAAATGGAACTCAGATTAATCTGATTCGTGATCTCACTAAATATATCAATAACCCCTCGAATGAATATGAAGTGCTGCCGGCTAATATTGGTTTGTCCGATAATGGTCTGACTACTCAGATAGATCGTTACAATGAATTGATTTTTGAACGTAAGCGTTTGCTTCGTACTTCTACAGAGAACAATCCGATGATTGTCAATCTGGATACGAGCATTCGTGCCATGAAAGCGAATGTACAGGCTGCTATTGATGGTACTTTGAAAGGATTGCTTATCGTCAAAGCGGATTTGGATCGTGAGGCAAGTCGTTTCTCCCGTCGTATCAGTGACGCTCCGGGGCAGGAACGCCAATATGTAAGTATTGCCCGGCAACAAGAAATTAAAGCGGGGCTTTATCTGATGCTTCTCCAAAAGCGTGAGGAGAATGCGATTACGCTGGCTGCTACGGCTAATAATGCAAAGATTATTGATGAACCGGTAGCGGAAGGCGGCCCTGTTTCTCCAAAACCTAAAATGATTTACATGATTGCTTTAGTGGTAGGAGTAGGACTGCCGGTCGGTATTATCTTCTTGATTGGCTTGACTAAATTCAAAATAGAAGGACGCAACGATGTAGAGAAACTGACTACTCTGCCTATTGTCGGCGATGTGCCGTTGACTACTGAGAGAACGGGTTCCATTGCGGTGTTTGAGAATCAGAATACTTTAATGAGTGAGACTTTCCGTAATGTACGTACCAATCTTCAGTTTATGCTTAAGAGTGATCAGAAAGTGATATTGGTAACTTCAACGGTTAGTGGTGAGGGTAAGTCATTTATTTCTGCAAACCTTGCAATCAGCCTTTCTTTGTTAGGTAAAAAAGTAGTGATTGTCGGTCTTGATATTCGTAAACCTGGTTTGAACAAAGTCTTTAATATCCCGCGAAAAGAGCAGGGTATTACCCAGTATCTGTCAAATCCGGAAAAGAATCTGATGGATTTCGTTCAACTTTCGGATATTAATAAAAATCTATATATCCTTCCGGGCGGAACGGTACCGCCTAACCCTACGGAGTTATTGGCTCGTGATGGCTTGGATAAGGCGATTGAGATATTGAAGAAGAATTTTGATTACGTGATATTGGATACTGCACCAATTGGTATGGTTACGGATACTTTGCTTATCGGTCGTGTAGCGGATCTGTCAGTTTACGTATGTCGTGCCGATTATACCCGTAAAGCGGAATTTACGTTGATAAATGAACTGGCAGAAAGCAACAAGCTTCCTAATCTTTGTACGGTAATCAATGGTCTGAATCTCCTGAAGAAGAAATATGGTTATTATTATGGCTATGGTAAATATGGCAAGTACTATGGTTATGGCAAACGTTACGGATATGGCTATGGTTATGGAGAACATAACACAGAAAAGTAAAAGATAATAAGTAAGTACTCTCAGCGTAAATCAATTGAAAAATGAAAGATAAACTATTAAAGTTCTTTTTCTGGTATTTCGGTAAGGGAGCGTTACCCTATTGGTTCATACTTTGTGTTGACTCCTTTATTGTTGTTTTTTCAGGTCTGTTTGCCCAAGTACTCTATGCCGGTTTTTATAGTACTGTTACAAATATTTTTGGCATAACGTCTTCATTATGCTGTTACTTATTGGGCTATTTGATCGGTTTCAGAATAATGCACACATATAATGGTGTCATTCGCTATTCGTCTTTTGTAGATCTTTATCGTGTGGCAATGGCTAATCTTATAGGTGTGATAGTAGTGTTTATTGTTCGTCATTTAACCCCGATTGATCAAGTACTGGTACCGCTCTCATGGCAGGTATTGTTCATCAGTTTCATTGTAGCTACAACAGGAATGTGGGGAATACGTATTTTGGTAAAATATGTATATGATATATACTTTGTAAGTGCGTCGGCCCAGAAAGTGTTTATCTATGGTGTAAAAGAAGGGGGAATAGCACTGGCCAAAAGCATTCATTCGCAAGAGTCACAGTTTGTTGTAGCCGGTTTTGTAAGTGATGATTCCAAAGACTGGCAACATATATTGATGGGTGCCAAAATTTATCCCAATAACGAGAATCTTGTAGCCAAGATGAAACAAAAGGGAGCTACGGTATTGATGGTTTCACCGTTGAAGACAGAAAGTCTGCGTAATAACCAACAGATGATTGATTCGTTGGTCGAAGCCGGAGTGAAAATCATGCTGTACTCGCGTCAGGAATGGGACGGAAAGAGTGACTTGCGTCATACTCAACTTAAAAAGATTGATATTGAGGACCTTTTGCCTCGTAACCAGATTGAGGTCGATCTTGAGGCTATCGGTAAGATTTTTACAGGTAAATGTATTATGATTACTGGTGCAGCAGGTTCTATCGGCAGTGAGATTGTTCGTCAGGTAGCCTCTTTCAAACCTTCACAAATGATACTAATAGATCAGGCTGAAACTCCATTACATGATATACGGTTGATGATGATGCATAAGTTTGCCGACATTCCGGCTCTTACCCTTACCGCTAGTATTAGTCATAAATGCCACATGGAAGCCGTGTTTAAGGAATATAAGCCCGATTATGTGTTCCATGCGGCCGCATATAAGCACGTTCCAATGATGGAGGATAATCCAGGTGAGGCTGTTGTTAACAATATTGATGGAACTCGCATTATAGCCGATCTTGCAGTAAAATATAAAACCAAGAAGTTTGTGATGGTAAGTACGGATAAGGCGGTTAACCCTACTAATGTGATGGGCTGCTCAAAACGTATATGTGAAATGTATTGCCAGAGCCTTAATAAAGCTATTGCCGATGGTGCGGTAAAAGGTTGTACTCAGTTTGTGACTACCCGTTTTGGAAATGTCTTGGGTTCTAATGGCTCTGTCATTCCCATCTTTAAAGAGCAGATTAAGAACGGTGGTCCGATAACTGTGACTCATCCTGATATCATCCGTTACTTCATGCTTATCCCTGAAGCTTGCCGTCTTGTTCTTCAAGCAGGTTCGATGGGGAATGGTGGTGAGATCTTTGTCTTTGATATGGGCAAGCCGGTGAAGATTGCAGATCTTGCGAAACGCATGATTTTACTTTCAGGAGCACAGGATATACAGATTAAGTATACAGGCCTGCGTGATGGTGAGAAGCTTTACGAAGAACTGTTGAATAAAGAAGAAAATACTAAGCCCTCTTCGCATCCTAAGATAAAACTAGCTTCTGTACGCGAATTAGGTTATGATGAGGTGAGTGAACAAATAAACAAACTTGTTGAAATTACTAAGGATGGCTATAACGATATGGATATCGTACGTCAGATGAAAGTACTGGTGCCGGAGTTTAAGAGTAAGCATAGTAAGTACGAAGTACTGGATTAATTCTTCCGTTGAATTTAAAATAATAAGAATATGAGCGTCTTTAAAGACAAAATCCTTTTGATAACAGGAGGTACAGGTAGTTTTGGTAATGCGATACTGCGTCGTTTCCTTGATAGCGATATCAAAGAAATTCGTATCTTTTCACGTGACGAGAAAAAACAGGATGATATGCGCCACGCACTTCAAAATCCCAAAGTGAAATTTTATATTGGTAATGTCCGTGAGAAACAATCTATTGACATTGCTATGCGTGGTGTAGACTATGTGTTTGCTGCTGCAGCATTAAAGCAGGTACCATCATGCGAATTCTTCCCAATTGAAGCTGTTCGTACCAATGTAGAGGGTACCAACAATGTGTTGCTTTCAGCCATTGAATACGGTGTAAAGAATGTGGTTGTCCTATCTACTGATAAAGCTGCTTATCCCATTAATGCTATGGGGATTTCAAAGGCTATGATGGAAAAGATTGCTATCGCAAAAGGTCGCGAACTAGGAGAGAATGCCGCTACTACGATTTGTTGCACCCGTTACGGTAATGTGATGGCTTCACGCGGCTCAGTAATTCCTTTATGGGTAGAACAAATGGTACAGGGTAAGCCTATTACCATTACTGATCCTAATATGACTCGTTTCATGATGACACTCGATGATGCAGTAGACCTCGTAATCTATGCCTTTACCCACGGTCACAATGGCGATCTTTTTGTGCAGAAGGCTCCTGCCGCTACTTTGAATGTACTTGCTGAAGCTTTGAAGCAGGTTTATTCTAAAGTTGATCCTAAATATGGAAAGACTGAAGTTAAAGTTATCGGGACTCGTCACGGTGAGAAACTTTATGAGACTCTTGTAACTCGTGAGGAAATGGCAAAGGCTATTGATTGTGGCAATTATTTTCGTATCCCTTGTGATAATCGTGATCTCAACTATGACAAGTTTTTTGTAGAGGGTAACGAAAAGGTTTCAACGATTGAAGATTACCACTCACACAATACTGTGCGTTTGGATGTTGAAGGAATGAAAGAACAGCTTATGCGTTTGCGTTTTATTCAAGAAGATCTCGGTTTAATAGCTCGTGCAAAGTCAAAAGAAATTCGTTCCGAATAATGAAGATACTTGTAACAGGTGCCAAAGGTTTTGTAGGAAAAAATCTTTGTGCTGAGCTCAATAACATAAAAGAGGGCAGGGCCCGCTGTTATGGCGATCTTGTCATTGATGCTGTTTATGAATATGATATAGACAGTAGTCTGGAGGAACTGGATGCCTACTGCTCTGACTGTGACTTTGTTTTCAACCTGGCTGGTGTAAATCGTCCCAAAGAAAATAACGAGTTTATGAGCGGCAACTTTGGCTTTGCGTCAATGTTGCTCGGTTGTTTGAAGGCTCACAAGAATAATTGTCCCGTGATGTTGTCAAGTAGCATCCAGGCAACCCTGATTGGCCGTTACGGTACCAGCGACTACGGTAAAAGTAAGTTGGCGGGTGAGGAGCTGTTCTTTGAATATGGTAGAGAAACTGGTGTCAAAGTATTGGTATATCGTTTTCCGAATCTTTTCGGTAAATGGTGTCGTCCCAATTATAACAGTGCGGTTGCCACATTCTGCAATAACATCGCCAATGATCTTGACATACAGGTGAATGATTCCTGTGTGGAACTTGAACTTCTTTATATTGATGATCTTGTAAAAGAAATGATAAGTGCTTTGCAGGGTAATGAACATCACTGTGAATTTGATGGTGTGAAGACTGTTCTTACCGCCAATGGCCGTTATTGTGCCGTACCTGTTACCCATAAAGTAACTTTGGGTGAAATTGTTTCGTTACTCGAATCTTTTAAAGCACAGCCTCAAACTTTGGTAATGCCCGAGATACCGGAAAATTCATTTGCCAAGAAGCTTTACAGTACTTTTCTTAGCTATTTGCCCAAGGAGAAGGCTGTCTTTCCGTTGAAGATGAACGTAGATGAGCGCGGCAGTTTCACAGAACTGCTGAAGACAGCAAATTGCGGTCAGTTCAGTGTGAATATAAGTAAGCCAGGTGTTACCAAGGGGCAACATTGGCATCATACGAAATGGGAATTTTTTATTGTTGTATCGGGTAGGGCACTCATTCAGCAACGTAGGATAGATACGGATGAAGTACTGAGCTTTGAGGTAAGCGGTGACAAGATAGAGGCTGTACACATGTTGCCCGGCTATACTCACAATATAATAAACCTTTCCGATACCTGCGATCTAGTGACTCTGATGTGGGCCAATGAGGCATTTAATCCCAACTGTCCGGATACTTATTTCTTACCCGTAGAATAAATACAATTATGGCAGATATAAAAATAGATTATAGCGATGTGAAGTTTGCGGATAATGGCAAACTTAAACTTCTTATCATAGTAGGTACAAGGCCTGAAATCATTCGCCTTGCAGCGGTTATTACCAAGTGTCGTAAGTACTTTGATACGATATTGGCACATACCGGACAGAACTATGATTACAATCTCAACGGGGTATTTTTCAAGGATTTGAAATTAGCCGATCCGGAAGTTTATATGGATGCTGTGGGGGATGATCTCGGTTCAACGGTCGGCAATATTATTAATTGCTCCTACAAATTAATGAATGCAATCAAGCCTGATGCATTGCTCATATTAGGTGATACCAACTCTTGCTTGAGTGCTATCGCAGCAAAACGTCTTCATATTCCCATCTTCCACATGGAGGCAGGTAACCGTTGTAAAGATGAGTGCCTGCCTGAGGAGACCAACCGGCGCATTGTTGATATCATCAGTGATGTGAATCTAGCATACAGCGAGCACGCAAGGAGATACCTTCACGAATGCGGTCTCCCTAAAGAACGCACCTATGTAACAGGTAGTCCCATGGCTGAGGTATTGCATGCTAACCTTGCCGATATAGAGGCTAGCGACATTCACCGTCGTCTTGGTTTGGAGAAGGGAAAGTATATCCTGCTTAGTGCTCATCGCGAGGAGAATATTGACACAGAGGAGAATTTCCTTTCCCTGTTTAATGCTATCAATGCCATAGCTGAGAAGTACGATATGCCTATTCTTTACAGTTGTCATCCTCGCTCACGTAACCGAATAGAGAAGAGTGGTTTCCAATTGGATAAACGTGTAATTCGTCACGAACCTCTCGGCTTCCATGATTACAATTGTCTGCAAATGAATGCAGCCGCTGTAATCAGTGATTCAGGCACTCTGCCTGAGGAAAGTAGCTTCTTTACCAGTGTGGGACATCCTTTCCCGGCAGTTTGTATCCGTACCAGTACCGAGCGTCCCGAATCATTGGACAAGGCAGGATTTATCCTTGCGGGTATCGATGAGAAGTCGCTTCTTCAAGCTGTTGACACTGCTATTGCCATGAATGCAGAGGGAGATAATGGGATTCCTGTGCCTGTATATGTTGAAGATGTTGCCAATAAAGTGCTGAAGATTATTCAGAGTTATACGGGGGTGGTAAACAAAATGGTGTGGAGAAAAAAATGAGCAGTTGAATAGTATATCTATGGGAGATTTTATAGAACATAAAAACACCAATAAAAATGAAAAGATAGATTAGTTAAGAGTAGAAAGAAGGTATGAAAGATCTTATAATAGTAGGAGCAGGTGGATATGCAAAGTCTGTTCTTGATTCTCTTGATCACATGAATTTTAAAATGGTGGGATATATTGATGATATGAAACCAAAAGGAACTGATCATCAGGGATTTCCGGTCCTTGGAAATACGATAGATTGCATTGAGAATATAAATGAGTATGTGTATTTTGTTGCTATTGGAAATAATACAAAACGTAAAGTTTGGTTCGATAAACTCAAAGAACGCAATCTTTCACTTATTAATGTAATTGATAAGTCTGCACTTGTGTCTCATGCGGCAACTATAGGGGAAGGTTGTTTTATTGGTAAATTGGCTATTCTTAATCATGGTAGTTCAGTTGGTGATAATTGTGTTATTAATACTCGTGCTCTTATTGAACATGGTTGTCATGTAATGGATCATGTAAACATTTCAACCAATGCTACTCTGAATGGAGATGTTGTTTGTGAAGAGGGGAGTTTTGTAGGGAGTGGGACTGTTATTAATGGTCAACTAACTATTGGGGCTTGGGCATTAGTGGGTTCAGGTGCAGTGGTTGTCAAAAATGTGAAACCTCATTCAACAGTTGTAGGTGTACCAGCCAAAGAAATACAATCAACTAATCGTAAATATAATTAAAAATAAGAAGATGAACCATATATATATAATAGCAGAAATTGGTTGTAATCATTGTGGAGATTTTGAACTTGCAAAGAGAATGGTTCATGAGGCTAAGATTTGTGGCGTGGATGCTGTTAAATTCCAAACATTTAGAGCAACTGAACTTATTTCTCGTTATGCACCTAAGGCTGATTATCAAAAGGTAACAACTGGTAATGATGAGAATCAGCTTGATATGACACGTAAGCTTGAACTTCCATATGGTGAATTCATTAAACTTCGTGATTATGCAATCAGTCTGGGGCTTGATACTTTCTCTACTCCATTTGATATGGATTCTATTGACTTTCTAGAGAAAAATGGACAATCTATTTGGAAGATTCCTTCTGGAGAGGTAACTAATCTTCCTTTTCTTGAACGTATTGCAAAGTTAAAGGTTATAGGTAAAAAAATAATTCTTTCAACTGGTATGTGTACGATAGAGGAAATTCGTCAGGCAGTAAATATCATCCGTGACTATGAAAAACCTGAGAATTTAATCATACTTCATTGTAACACAGATTATCCTACACCGGATATAGATGTGAATCTTAGTGCTATTGATACGCTCCATAAAGAGTTCCCCAATATAGCAATAGGCTTCTCTGACCATTCTGTTGGTTATGTTGCAGCTGTGGGAGCTTGTATGAAAGATATTGTATTAATTGAAAAACATTTTACACTTAATAAGAACTTTCCAGGTCCTGATCATAAAGCATCTGCAACCCCAGATGAACTCAAAGAATTATGTCTGAATGTTCGACGTATTGAAATTATTGCTGGTGAAGGGGGGAAAAAAGTTACTGAATCGGAAAGACGTAATATAAATATAGCTCGTAAGTCGATCGTAGCTCGTACTGCAATTAAAAAAGGCGAACTTCTTACAGAACAAAATCTTACTTGTAAACGTCCTGGAAATGGTGTTAGTCCCATGAAATGGTATAATGTTCTTGGTACTGTTGCTGTTCGTGATTTTGAAGAGGATGAATTGATAGAGTTATAGTAAATATTCTTTTGATTTTGTGAAATTAATTGAAATAATATATGAATAAATATAGAGTTGCCTTTGCTACTGGATCACGGGCTGATTATGGAATTGTACGTAACTATATTGCAAAATTGAATGCTGACACAGAAGTGGATTTTTGTGTTCTTGCTACAGGAGCTCTTTTGATATCTCAATTTGGTAGTGCAGTTAATATTATAGAACAAGATGGCTTTCGTATTGATTATAGAAATGTCATTCCACAAAAGATGGATTCTCTTCATGATACATGCCATATCATGGCTCGAACTCTTGATGATTTCAGTCTGTTTTTTTCTGAACATAAATATGATCTTCTTATTATTTTAGGTGATCGCTATGAGATATATAGTGTATCTATTGCTGCAGCAATGCATAGGATTCCTATTTTACATCTTCATGGAGGAGAATTAACAGTTGCCAATTATGATGAGTTTATTCGTCACTCTATAACTAAGATGGCTACATGGCATATTACTAGTACAGAAGAATATCGTAATCGTGTAATTCAATTGGGCGAGAAGCCGGAGAACGTTTATTATTTAGGAGCTTTGGGAGCAGAAAATAGCATGCATATCAATATGAAAAATGTATTAGCAGAATTACATGGTTTATATAATTCGTTTGTTGTTCTTTTCCATCCCGAGACTCTTAATAGCGCATCACCATTAGAGCAAGTTGAAGAAATTCTTGAAGCTATAGAATTATACATAAAGAATTACAAATTCATTTTTATAGGTTCAAATGCAGACACATATGCAGATCTGATAACTTGTCGGGTTAAGGAGTTTTGTAATGCTCATGTTAATTGCTTTTTTTATACTAATCTCCATCCGGACAGTTATCACTATGCAGTTCAACAGTCAATAGCTCTTATAGGAAATTCAAGTAGTGGTATCATTGAAGTTCCTTCTCTTGGCAGTTATACTATAAATATAGGTGATCGTCAAACGGGACGTGTTAAGAGTAGTAGTATTTTGGATGTTCGCTGTAATGCAACCGCTATAAATGAGGCTATTCAATATGTTATTGAACATAAAGACACCCCAATAATAGATGCCCCTTACTATAAGAAAAATTCAGCAGAGTTGTATTATCAAACTACTATGAATATCCTCCGTAGTGGTAAACAACAGTATAAAGAATTTTATGATATTAAGTTTTAAAAATATATGAAACGGATAGCAATAATTCCTGCACGTTCTGGTTCTAAAGGACTTAAAGATAAGAATATCATAGAGCTATGTGGGAAGCCTCTTATGGCGTATTCGATAGAAGCTGCATTAGGTACTGGATTATTTGAACATGTCATTGTTTCTACTGATTCAGAACACTACGCAGACATCTCTCGCCAATATGGCGCAGAGACAATGATGAGAGGTGAAAGGCTCTCTGATGATAAAGCCACAACATATATGGTTTTGAAAGACATACTTAAAAATAGATTAACTGAAACTATTGATTATTTTGTACTTCTCCAGCCAACATCCCCTCTTCGTACATCTGCGCATATTGAAGAGGCTATAAAAAGGTTCGAATCAAGGTATCAAGAGTTTGATTTTCTTGTATCTATGAAGGACTCTGAATATGCAAGAGTGCTTGTGAACCCTATCGATGAGGATGAAAGTCTAAAATATTTTGATACGGATTTCGCTAATTATCGACGCCAAAACTTCAAAGATTATTCTCCCAATGGAGCTATCTTTATTGCTAAACCAAAGGAATATTTAGAGAGAAAGCATTTTTTTGGTTCTCGTACTATTGCATATTGTATGAATAAAATAGATTCGATAGATATTGATGATAATATTGACTACCAATTAGCTAAAATATTGTTGGAAAATAAGCAAGTACTAAAATAGGAAGACTTATTTAATTATTATGAAGTTTTCGAAATGAGAATATTATAGTTTATAAATAAGAATGCAAATGAGTTTTATAGCATTAATGAAAAATATTCTTAAACCTCTAAAGAATCGCTTGTACTCTTTATCCTTGTATTTACAGAATTATGGAGATAATGATGTTAGGCTAAATGGGGCGAATCTTCGAAAAGTAAAGATAAGAATCAAAGGAAGTGGCAATAAAATATATATAGAATCGACCCAAACGATTGAGAACTCGATTATTGATATAAGTGCCAATAGATCAATTGTCTACATTCTTGGTGGGTATGCTAGCAATTTGAATATCATGATAATGGATGATGGGAGTAGTGTGATGATAGGAAACAAAACTACAATTAATGGAGCTGAATTTTGGGTTACAGAAGGAAAAGATATCACAGTAGGTGAAGACTGTATGTTTGCAAAGAATATTGAATTGAGGACAGGAGATAATCATGCCATATTTCAAAGTGGTAAGCGATTAAATAAGGGAGGTTCCATTTCTATTGGTAATCATGTTTGGGTTGGTGCTAATGCAAAAATAATGAAAGGTGTGGTGATACCTTTTGGATCTATTATTGGCAATGCATCATTGGTTACCAAAGTGCTCGAAGAAGAAAATGCTATATATGTAGGAATTCCAGCGAGGTTGATTAAAAGTAATATTTGTTGGTATGGAGATAAGAAATATAGATTACTTGACAGACTATCGGTAAACATAGACAATAATAATGCAGTCGGTTGTTAGCGTCCAAAATGACATATTTCCTTGGGGTACACGTTAAAATTGGATGCTAAAAATGCTAATTTAGATTTTGATGAAGTCAATAAAAGATGCTACCATACATAGTGCTAAGTGGAGCGCTATTGAAAAATTCTCAATTCAAGGCATTAGATTTCTACTTGGATTAATTATGGCGAGATTATTATCTCCATCGGATTTTGGCGCTATTGCAATGATAACGATATTTATTGTGATGGCTGAAACTTTTGTTGATAGTGGATTTGGTCTTGCTTTGATAAGAAATAAAAAAAATACAGAGGAGGAGTATTCTACTGTATTTTATTTCAATCTTTTGGTTTCGATTATATGTTGTATAGTTTTGATTTTGGGTGCACCATATATCGCAAAATATTTTAAGATGCCAATTCTATTACCAGTTTTGCGTGTCTTGTCTTTGATTGTTATTATTAATTCGCTCATGACGGTTCCTGTAGCAAGATTGACAATCGATTTGAATTTTAAAGCGATTGCCATACAGAGCATGGTGTCAAGCATAATATCGGGTTTAGTTGGCGTTACTCTTGCCTATATGGGTTTGGGGGTGTGGGCTCTCGTTTGGCAGACAATAATAGCTTCGCTAGTTAATCTTTCATTTGTGTATTTTTACTGCAAGTGGATGCCTAAATTAATTTTTTCAAGAAACTCTTTTAGTAACCTATTTAATTATGGAAGCAAGTTACTTGCAGCAAACATCATAAATCGTATCTATATGAATCTTACAGACCCTATTATAGGCAAGGCATTTAGTGCTGAGGCCTTGGGATTTTATAATAGAGGTACAGGTTTGGCCACCTATCCTGTTGATTCTGTTAATAGTGTACTTGGTAAGATCTTATTTCCTATAATGGCAAAGATTCAAGACGACCATGAACACCTTATCAGCATCTATTCAAAATATATTAGGATGTTGTCATTAATTATCTTCTTTGTATGTTGTCTGCTTGCGGCATTGGCAAAGCCAACCATAATTATACTTCTGACGGAAAAGTGGCTACCTTCGGTTGTTTTCTTACAGATATTCATTTTTTCTACCATGTTTGACCATTTGCAGACAGTCAATCTGAAATTGTTGCAGGTAGTGGGTCGTTCTGATTTATTCCTGAAGGTGGAGATTGTAAAAAAAATTATTTGTTTTGTTATACTAATTTCTTCTATTCATTTTGGAGTGATAGGAGTCTGTGTTTCTAAGGTGATTACTGCACAAGTAGCGCTTATCATAAACACTTATTATACAGGTAAACTGTTCAATATAGGATATATTGCCCAGGTGAGAGATTTCTCCAAGTATCTTATCTGTGCATTGTTTGCTTGTGCTCCTGCATATGCTTTAACATACGTTGGGCTACCAAGCTTGTTGACACTCATCGTTGGTAGCCTGACATCTGTTTTGCTATACTGGTCGCTAATTCAAAAGGATCAGACAGCTCTTGAATTATTCTCAATTGTAAAGTCACAGTTAAAGAAATAAAGAATATGTTTACAGGTAGGTTTTTGGGTGTCAAGCTGTTTATATCCGATATATTGGATCTGATAACTTATTTTGTGTATTGGGTGTATATTTATCTTCGTATACCTATAATTAGGCGGAAGAAAAAGATCAAGGTTTTATTTGTACTACAGGAACTTGGTGCATGGAAAACGGAATTGCTCTATTTGGCAATGTTTAAACATCCAAGGTTTGAACCAAGCATTATTGTGACTGAGTTTAAAAATCAGCCAATGGAGAAGGATATCTTGATGGCGTATTTGGTGAATAAAGGATACGAATATTATGACTATGAACAAGAGCCTGATGCTTTTGATAAGGTTAATGCAGATTTCGTTTTCTATTATAAGCCTTATCTTGGTATGTATCCTAAAGGTACTTATTTCACTAGTAGGCGTAAGACCATTCCATTAAGCATTAATTATGGTTTTACTATTACTGAATTACCACAGCATATATATCGCATGATTCATGTGTATTCTTATCGTTTTTTTGTTGAAACTAAAGAGGTTATTGATAGCCAAAGAAAGCAACTTGGATTTAAAACTCACAATATGAGGGTGACAGGTACTCCTATGCAAGATGTGCTGTTACAAGATCGTGCTTTATTCTTGGATCCATGGAAAGATCGGCAGGGTAAGAAAAGAATTATTTATGCACCTCATCATTCCATATCCGGGACGAACTCTCAAGGAATAGAATACGCTACCATTCTTTTATTTGGCGAGTATTTGTTAGAACTTGCAGAGAAGTATAAGGAGCAAATTACCATTGCGTTCAAACCACACTCTGCGCTACATCCCAAGTTGTTGCAAATATGGGGAGAAGAAAAAACGAGTGTTTTTTATAAGAAATGGGAGACTCTTGATAATACACAGCTTGAATTAGGGGACTACATCGGATTATTTAAGTATTCGGATGCTATGATTCATGATTGTAGCTCTTTTATTGTTGAATACCAGTTTATGGACAAGCCTACTCTTTTTCTTACTATGGATGATGGAAATTATGTGGAAAGTACTCTTAATAAGTTTGGACAGGATGCGTACCATTGTCATAGTATAGCTCAAAATAAGGAGCAAATTGAAAAGTTTGTTTTGGAAGTGATAAAAGGAGTTGATGATAATAAGAAAAAGAGGGAGTATTTGAAAAAACAATATCTTCTTCCTCCTAACGGCAAGGCTGCTTGTGAAAATATCATAGATGCAATATTAGGATAGAATAGGTCATTCATCATTTTATTACATTGGTTACATATTGATTTAAGTTTATATATTGTTAAAATTTAGAAAATGGCAAATAAAACATATTTAGAAGACGAAGATTTACTCAAACAATATTATAGTAGATATGGTGGATATTGGCGATTTCCGGAAGTACTTGATTTTTGTTACTTGGTGAATCCATATTTTCGCAAGTCTGCTATATTGAATGAGATGGAAGTTAATTTTCGTACTTTAGTGGGTGAGTATCCATCAGGTATGGGTGTTAACTCAAAGTTGGCCAGTGAATGTTGGAATATAAAGCAAGAATATGTTATTCCTGGTAATGGTGCCGCAGAACTGATAAAGGTACTTATGGAGAGTCTCGAAGGAACAGTGGGGGTCACTCGACCAACCTTTGAAGAATATCCTAATCGCGTGTCTGAAGATCGAGTGATTGTTTTTATTCCACAAGATGAGGATTTTCGATATTTAGTAGATGACTTGATTGCTTATTTTTCACAGCATTCAGTTGAGAATCTATTACTTATAAACCCAGATAATCCTTCAGGTAATTTCATACCTATAGATGGCATAAAAATGTTAGCACAATGGTGTGAGGATAATCAGGTTCGTCTTATCTTGGATGAAAGTTTCGTTGATTTTGCTGACGATTGGCGTAAGAGTAGTATGATTAGCGATGATATTCTTGAGACTTATCCTCACATGTGTGTAATAAAATCTATATCTAAGAGTTATGGCGTACCAGGTCTTCGGTTGGGTATTCTGTGTAGTGCAGACACTGACCTTATTGCTAAATTAAAGAAGAAGGTTAGTATCTGGAATATCTGTTCGTTTGCTGAGTTTTTCATGCAAATCTATCCTAAATATAGAGAAGAATATTATAGGGCTTGTGATAAATTTCTTGAGGCTCGTAATCTTCTGATCAAAGAGATGAATGAGATTCCTTACCTGCATGTAATGCCCACACAAGCCAATTTCATCTTTGCGGAAGTATTATCTCCATTCACTTCAAAATCATTGGCAACAGCTCTTCTAAAAGATCATCAAGTACTTGCAAGTGCATGTTTGGCAAAAAAAGGTATTGAAAAAAATAAATATATGCGATTTGCTATTCGTAGTATCGAGGATAATGAGAGATTGATTCAAGCATTGAATTCTTTGGTTTAATAATATTATGGCAAGGCTAAAAACATCTAAGGGTTTCTTGGAATATAAGCAGCATATGCTCTATTTTGGTAATAAGACTATCAATAGGGATGTGATGCTTGATAATCTAAGAGTACTTTCTCTATATCTTGATAAAATAGATATCAATTGGGGACCTTGTTTTGGAACTTTGATTGGTATTGTTCGTAATGACGATTTTCAACCATGGAAGCCTGTTTTCGATATATACATATTGAAAGAAGATGAGGAACGCTTCAAGGATATTCTATGGCTTTTGATGGAGGTCGGCTTTGAGGTGGTGCGTTACGAACGTAGAGGGGTATATTATTTAAGTCGTAATGGAGAGTATTTCAAGATATTTGTTCTTCATAAAATAAGCCCTGACGTTCGACATACTGGAGGAACGGATTTTATACATGAAAGATATCTGCAAAACACTGTAAAATGGGATTTCAAAGGTATACAACTCAATGTGCCGGTTGAGGTTGATGAATATCTTACTTTCCAGTATGGTGATTGGGTGACACCTAAGCAGACAGTTTGGTACAATCAAGATGTCTTACTTCGATATTGGTATTGGATGAAAACTTGGGTTCAAGACCATTTACCAGATTCGCTTTATTATGCTTGGTTACTGAATCATCGAAAGATGGATTTCAAGAAATTTAAAACCCGTTGTGAAAAGGCAGGGATACCATTACCTAAAAACGTACAACTTGCCAACATGCAACCACGTAAATATAAGAAGATTTTGACCGTGGGAGTGTACGATTTACTTCATAAAGGGCATATTGAGCTTTATCGTAGAGCGAAGGGCTTGGGGGATTATCTTATTGTGGCTGCACAAGATGGTGACTTCATTCTTAAATATAAACCAACAGCAAAGGTTCTCAACTCTACGGAAGATCGCAAATATATGATCAAATCCATTCGCTATGTTGATGAAGTGATTACTTATACCGATGTTGACAAGATTGTTAAAGATGTCGATTTTGATGTATTTGTTACAGGACCGGACCAATGTCACGCAGGTTTCCAGCGGGCCATTCAGTGGTGTGGACAAAATGGTAAGGAGCATGTCATTTTGGCGAGAACTGACGGTGTTAGTTCAAGTGAATTGAAGGCTAAGATAGCAGAAAAAACAAAGAATAGTAAATAATATGATAGTGACAATATGTGGTGGTGGTCACCTTGGTCATGTTTGTGCCGGCTTTTTAGCAGTACAAAATAACGTAAAAGTACGTGTGCTTACTCGTAGACCCCAGAAGTGGTCTAATACAATTGAAGTTACTGATCCGGGAGGAAAGATTTTTATTGGTAAACTAGATTGTGTTACTGATAATCCGGCAGATGCTTTGACAGAGGCAGATATCGTATTGTTTTGTCTTCCTGGCTTCTCAATTGCGGAGGAACTACAAAATATTCGATCATATTTGTCTTTAACAACAGCTGTTGGGAGTGTAGTGTCAAGCACCGGTTTTTTCTTTAGGGCATTTGAAATATTACCCCAAACACAACCTTTGTTTGGTTTTCAGCGTGTACCTTTCATCAGCCGCATTAAAGAATATGGACATTCTGCTGACTTACTTGGTTACAAGCCTTCGCTCGCAGTTGCCATTGAACAATGTGAAGACAAAGAATTTTTGAGGGCAAAACTTGAAGAACTTTTTAAATGTTCTGTTAATATGCTTGAGAATCATTATGAAGTGAGTCTTACCAATAGTAATCCATTACTTCATACCAGTCGCCTTTATACTATGTGGAAAGATTATGAAGAAGGTATGACCTATGATAAAAATCCGCAGTTTTATTGTGATTGGACAGACGAAGCATCAACTTTACTGTTAGCAATGGATAATGAATTTCAAGAGTTGCTTAAAGTATTAAGCCTTCGAGAAGGAGCAATACCAACAATATTAGATTATTATGAGAGTTATGATGCATTATCATTAACTCATAAATTGAGTTCTATTAGAGCTTTTCAAGGCATTCTTTCTCCAATGAAGGAGGTCAATGGTAGATTTATTCCAGACTTTGAAAGCAGATATTTCACCGAAGATTTTCCTTATAGCTTGAAGATTATATTTGACCTTGCACATATAAAAGGTGTTGAGTGTCCGATGATTGAGATGGTCTATAAGTGGGGGACAAGCAAATGTTATAAGCCCTCAAATTAGGGCTTAAAAATACAGTCTATATCTTTGTTGGAATATAGTAGTGAAGATCTCGAAAGATTTTATTTTCAGTATCAAACAGAGGCGGTCCTTCATCGGTTTGAAGAGACAGTCCATTGAAAAGGATGATTCTGGTTCGGATGATCCGATTGACCGTGAAAAGGAGAAGGACGGTTTTGATGGCACGAGAGGACCTTTTGATAAAACTAAATTTCAAAATGACAAAGAACGATCAGGACCAAATGGGCCAAGTTTATTTAATTTTTAATTTGTCCCAGTTTTAATGGGACACTAGTGAATCAAAAAGATAACTCAATGTGGGTTATAGTACCTTTCAGGTATTATGACCATACAATGAGTGCTTACCATATTAATATGCAAAATACTTTTATTTTACTCATATTATTATCAGTGATATTTGCAGGTTTAAAACTTTTTCAAAACGCTGGTAACAAAAAAAATCTTCATCCTACCATAATAGTTGGGACAAAAGATAATATTTTGGCGAGGCATAATACGGATGTATATAGGGGATGGGCGATAATAATAATTATGTTGTGCCATGTGGCAGGTTCCTTTTCGTGCGTATTTTTTACACCATTGGGTGGTATAGGTGTGGCAATATTCCTATTACTGAGTGGATACGGATTGAATGAGTCGTATAAGAAGAGTGGACTGAAAGGATTCTGGAGGAAGAAATTGCTGCGAGTGGCTTTGCCTTATGTACTTTTTCGCTTGCTGTGGATGATGATACATGGTACTATAATGGATTGGCACGTATGGTGGAGTATTGTGAACTGTGGTGGCACCTCGTTTTGGTATATCGATTATTTAGTTCATTGTTACATAGCTTTCTGGATAGCTAATGGAATATGTAAGGGCAAGTACAAGTTGATAATGCTGTCTCTCTTCGCTGTTTATTCATTTACATTATTATGTGCAGAACAAGCGTTAAGTTTCTACCTTGGAGTGTTGCTTTCGGAAAAGATGCAGATAACAGATAAACTAAATAACAAACGACTATATGCTGTTTTAGCTATATTGGCTGCGGTAGGTATTGGTTGTTTGGCGATTAAGCAGTTACCTATGATACGAGAATTGGGTGATACGATGTGGTACTCGCTTTGTGAGCTTGGCATCAAATTACCATTGGGCATATCCTTTATGATTGCGCTGTATCTCACCAAAAGAATTGTGGCATCAGAATTGATAGTAATGATGGGTGCAGTTAGTCTGGAGTTATATCTTATCCATATATGGTTGGTGAATATTATTGTGAAAGATAATGCTTGGCAAGGGTTGGCGTTGTTTGTAGTAAGTACACTGTTAGCGTATAGCTATAACAAAATGTGTAGTCGCATGTTTAAACTTGTTGAACTTAATTGACGTAATTGTGGCTAATACTCATTGTATGGCTTTTGACATGGGTTCGCTTTACCTTTGTATTGAATTTGAAAATCGACACAAAGGTTGTTCCTTCACTTTCTTCCGATGCGGAAACTAATGTAGTTTCTTTCCATCTGAAGTTAAGTAATGGTATTGAGGTCAATAAAGAAAATGCAAATTTGGAGGGCCTTACACGTCTGCTCTAAAGTTTGAATGCTCTATGATGCTAGAGCTTAAAATCACACATGAATTTCTACCCGTGTCATGGTACAGTGGATATTATGAATATAGAAAACTCCTCTACAGTCCGTTCTAAACTCAAACCTTGTCGTTCGGTTATGGCAGGCGTTCTACTGATGTGGGGGTAAATTAATAAAACTTGATATAATTTTTTTAATAGTTTATGGAGAAGACTAAGAAAATAAAAGTGTTTTTGGGCGGTTGGGTAAACTGCAACAATGCCCAAAACCATAACTGTCATGCGTTGGCGAAGTACCTTGATAAGGATAAGTTTGAGGTAACCACACTGACGCTTTATGGCGGTAATGTGGATTGCAATGATTTGCTTGATGTTAAACTCTTGCATGCAAGGTGGCCTGCGAGAGTGTGGCAGTATATTGTCTTTTTGCGTGGAATAGCGTGGTGCGATGTTGGTTATTTCCCCCGTGGCGACGTGTGGCAGTTCTGTGCAAAATGCATGAAATTGTTTGGAAAGAAATCGTTCAAGACAGTGGAAGGTGTAATTAATAGGGGAACAGATAAGGCTGCTATTCGAAAAGTTTATCATTCAACCACAAAGACTGTATCTATAACAAAATTTATGGTTACTGAGAATGAACGTTTGGTTGGTGTTATTGCGCCTGAAGTGCTTTATTTGGGTTGTGAGGTAGATACATTTTCGGGTGAGGTTCGTAAGCATGACAAGTTGCGCAACGTAATCTTCATTGGGCACGATATGCGACGTAAGGGAGTTACCGACATCCTTTTCTTGGCACAGCGATTCCCAAATCTTACCTTTCATCTTGTTGGTGATGGTAATGGCTGCAATGTCAATGATATGATTGCAGAACATGGTGTGGCCAATTGCAAGGTTCATGGCACTATGAGTCATCAGCAATTGGCGAAATTAATATCGGAAATGGATCTCCACATCTTCCCTTCTCGCAGTGAGGGTTTTCCTAAAGTGACACTTGAGACTGCAGCTATGGGTGTGCCTTCTATCGTGTATGGCGACTATGGAGCAGCTGAGTGGATAACTACAGGAATAGATGGATTTGTGGTTTCTACATTAGAAGAAATAGAAGCGATTGTGAGGGACTTGGAACGGCATCCCATGAAGCTTGATTCTTTGGCAGGGGAGGCGATTAAGTTGGGCAAATCGTTTGACTGGAAGGTTCTTGTTAAGGATTGGGAGAAGTTTATTGAGGACTTGTATTATGCAAAATAGATGTGATGAAAGCAATAGGTAGTATATTGGGGCGCATTGTAAAGTCATTCTTCCAAATTTATAGTTATGTGCTTTGGGGTAAGCGACCTGATGTAATTTTCTGTTATCCACAGAATTTTAATCGTTCAGCAGAGGGAACTAATCCATATATGGACCCTTTGATGACTACTTGTCGAGAGGCTAACATCTCTTATCGCATGTTTGAATTAACAGAGGAAAGTACACCACAACCTCAAAATAAAGATGCGGTGAAGTTGGATTTTATGTATTGGCATTATGTGGTACTGAGTAAGGTGATGACTGGGCTATTTCCTAATATGAAAAAACAACGGCAAAGTGAACTTATCTATCGGTTCATTGATGCACTGACTTTTCATAAATTTCATGTCAATCGTTGTGTGACTATGGCTGGAGTGATGTCTGAGTTCTTTATAGCAATTAATCCTAAAAATATTGTATATGATATGCAACATGGTATCATTTATAAAGGACATCCTGGATATTTTGAGGACGATTATGTTGCAAAAGTTTTTCGCTCTGCAAATTCGCAGATAATGGTGTGGGGAAACTTATACCGTGACAGTTTTAAACAGTGCCTATCTATCGATGAATTGAATGCTAAAATTCATGTGGTGGGATATCCTTTAGCGGGTGCACATCCCCAAAATAGAAATGGGATAAAATCTAAAATTCTTATTTCTTTGCAACTAACTCATGACTTTAGTATGGAAGTGTTGAAAGAAATGCTCCAGCAAACAGAAGCGGCTATTGAATCTTTAAAAGATAGTGGATTTGAAGTCTTATTAAAGCATCATCCCAGATTCAATAATGCAATAGACTTGAGTGAGTTGTATGAAAAGTATTCTTTTGTAAAAGAAACCCAGGCAACGTTGCAAGATTTAGCACCGAATACTTTCTTGCACCTTACCCATAGCTCTACGACTTGTTTCGAATATGCTGACTATAAGGTACCCACTTACTTTATCAAGGATGATATTCGAGGTTCTGGACGCAAAATTTTTAAAGAAACGTATAAGTATCCTTTGTATTGGAATATGAGTCTTGAAGAAGTAATGAAGCGTATCGCTGTTATTGAGAACTATGAGCAAGATTGCTTAATAGTTAAGGCGTGGTATGATAGTGCTTATGCTCCTTATAACAAGGAAGAAGTGATTAGATTATTAAAAAGTTAAAATTTGAACAATGAAGGTAATATTGGGATTTAATGCTCTCCATCTTGATGGAATGAGTTCGGCAGCAACTACCTTAATGCGTGCGCTGAAGCGTCAAGGTATCGATGTACAGCCTGTGCATGCATGGCATGATATAGATCTTCCCGGTTATGAGGAGGAATTTCATCCTATCTTTATAAAGGATAGCCAAGAAGAACCACAAGTAGAGGAGACTATTGAAAAGATGGTTTCTACCATCAATAATGATTCTGAGTGCGCCATTTTCTCTCACTTTGGTAGCCCGAATTGGGCTTGTGTGATTCCTTTTTTGCGTGAAGATATCCGAGTTGTTGTGTCTGTACATTCCGTGACTCCTTCGGCTCGAAAGATTGCATTGGCTTATCGTGAGAGAGTTTCTGCTTATATACCAGTAAGCTGGGCTGTAGAAAATAAGCTACGCGGTATGTTAACTCGTCAAGAACAGACAAAAATATATCGTATACCTAACGTGGTAGATACGAATCGTTTTGAACCCAAAAAGAGTTATACTGAAGATGGAATTGTAAAGATTGTGTTCTTCGGTCGAGTGGAGGATGTGACTAAAGGCTGTGATAAGATTCCTCCAATGGCTAAAATCCTTAAAGAGAAAGGACTGAAGTTTGAGATAGATATGTATGGCTACTTCCATTGGGGATTTGAGTCACGTTTTTATGAATTACTGAAACAATATGATGTAGAAGATGTCATTCATTATAAAGGCTGTGTCGCAATGGATGATATACCTATGACGTTACCACAATTTGATATTATGATAATGCCATCAAATCATGAAGGTTTTCCATTGGCTTTGTTAGAAGCAATGGCTGTGGGTATGCCGTGTGTAGCTTCGCGCTTAAAGGATACTACAGATAAGGCTATTACTGCTGGAGTAGAAGGTGAGTTGTGCGAGAAAAATGATATATCAGACTTTGCGGAAAAACTCTATAAATATGCAACAGATGCTAACCTTCGAGAGCAGGTTGGTAGGGCTGCACGTGCTAAGGTAGAGCGTTGCTTCTCTATTGATAGTCAGGGAATCGCGTACAATTATGTATTCGCAAGCATCATGGTGGCGAAGAACTATAAGATGGTGAAAGTTCCTACGCTGGAGAATTACAGACAACCTGAGATGGTAAAGCCTCACATTCTTGCACGCATACTACCCTTGTGGTTTAAGAAGCAACTGAAGAAATTTTTATAAAATAGGTCTTTTTTTCCGAGATTTGTGTAACCTAAAATATTATGGATTCATGAGTAATGGTTTTATTAATAGAGAGTTAATAAATGTGGATTATGGGGGAAAGTCATTTGGCATTCAGTTGCTTAGGGCCGTGTGCGCATTGATGGTTTTCCTTTCACATTACACCATGGGATTAAATCAGCCAAACATAATCTCATTTAGAGAAACACCCTTTGCTTTTCTAGTTGATGGAGGTATTGCTGTATCCGTCTTTTTTGTCCTTTCTGGTTTCTTTTATTTCAAAACAAAAGAGCTAACAGTTGAAGGATACTTCAAGAGCGTACTGCATAAGGTGCTACACATATTTCCAGCTCATATCGTCGTACTCTTGTGTGGTATAGTGTTATGTAATCAACACTTTGCTCATGATACTAGTATTTTCACAGTGTGGGGGAATTCTTTTTGGAACATAAATTTCACATGGACAGACTTCCTTAGAGACGCTTGTTGCATTTTGCCTTCGCAGCCAGAGAGAATGATTAACCCTTCTACGTGGTATCTGGAGTTTGAGGTATGGTTCTTTATCTTAATGCCATTGTTGGTAGGACTCTATATCAAGTTCCCATGGAGGTATGCTTTAGTACTCTTTCTCGCTATAATGGGGATATTGGCTATCGGGCTTGGAATGCGCTTCTTAGTGTTTAATCTGATGGCTTGTTGTTTGGGTGCCGTAGCCCGAAAACTCACTTTAAGCTATGACTTTAAGTTTCTCCAAAACATGATATTCAGAGCACTTTGGCTAATTGTAAGTATATTGTTGTTGGTGCACTCTTATCTTTTTGATCTACATATTTCAACTTATTTTATGACGGAAGTTGGTGCAGCCATGCTGATTATTGCCCTTTGGAAGGTGGAAATATCTCGTATAAAGAGTTTGGAATTTTTGGGTAATATTAGCGCTATGAATTCTATCTCGTGCAGCAAGTAGCGCTCATTGCTTTACGTCCCATCTACATAAATCTGACACAGTATTTGTTAGTAAGTTTTGGTGTTTCTGTAGCAATTGCTTGGTTACTCAATAACTTCGTAACGAAAAAAATAAATTGTATGTTGAGATGAATAAAAAATATTATATTGTTGTTACTCCGTTTTTTCCTACCTCCAAGTCGTTTCGTGGTCCTTTCATCTATGATCAGGTGCAAGCTCTTAAGCGAAATAGTGACTATGAAATCGTGGTATTTCGCCCAATACAACAAATTAAAGAACCGTACTACGACTATAGAGGAGTTCGAGTTCATTATTTTCACCATTGGCAGATGCCATCGATGATATTGAATGGGGTGACTGATGGATTAGGCCAGTGCAGTCTCTTAAATAAGCTACGAGAGCTCGGAATTCCGTTGGAGAATGTGGCAGTGGTACATACTCACACTGTTTCTATGGCAGCAATGGCATTAGCAGTTAAGAAATATAATCCTGCGGTAAAGACAATAGTACAGCATCATGACCCCGATCCTTATGGAATACGTAATGGTAGATTGTCGGAAAAGTGGTGGAATGTACAATACCGAGCTCGTCATGCTAAATGGTTGTTTGAACAAATTGATTTGCATGTGTCTGTGAGTCAATATGTTGAACAAAATTTACTACTATTTCCTTCTTGTAGTGCACACGATATTGATGAGAAGTATTTGCATGTGCTTTCAAAAGTGAAAAACATGTCAAAGACTAAGATAAAAAAATCTGTTGTACTCTACAATGGTGTGGATGTAAAACAATTCTATCAGAATCCAGTGCCGCATGAGGGGTTTGTGATAGGATGTGTGGCTAATATGGGAGATTGGAAAGACCAATTGACACTAATCAAAGCCGTTGAAATTCTACATCAGAAAGGAGTACAGAATCTGACGCTGAATTTCATTGGTTCTGGGGAAGAGCGTGAGAACTACGAGTGTTATGTAAGGGAACATGGATTAGATGGTTGTATCCATTTCTTGAAAGAAGTACAACATGATCAATTGCCCGTGTTCTTTAATACTCTGGATTTATTCGTGCTTCCTTCGTATTTCGAGGGATTTGGATGCGTGTTTACAGAGGCTGCTTCATGTGGTGTGCCCTTTATGATATGTGAGGGTCAGGGCGCATCGGAGTACCTTGCAGAGAATGAGAAGAACCAATGGACTTTTAAGCCTAAAGACTATCAGACTTTGGCGAAGCTGATTGAGAAACAGATGGCGAATCGATGTGTACAGCAGTTGGTTGAGCCTCTAAATATAGATGAGTTGATTATACGTTTTTTAAAGAATATTTAGATAGGAGACCGTGATGGTATTGGAAAATCTTAAGAAATATCTTCTTTATTTTATGCTTTTGGAGAATGTGGCGGTCCAGACAAGTTTGTTCGGAGCATATTCTTCCATATTTTTTAATCTATTCTTGGGTTTAGGCTTATTCTTTATTTTAACGGGGGAAGTCTTTAAAGCAAATGCAGTTAAGACATTCTCGCCATTGTATGTGTTGGTGGGTATCTATCTATTCTATGGGTTTACAATAGGTGCTTCGTATATGGATAGTCGTTCGTTGACATACTTGGCAGCCAAAATGACCACTTTTGCAATTATCATTACGAGCGTAAATAGTAACTATGAGTTTTATGAGACGAAGGGATTACACAATTTAGCTCTGTTCATGTGTTTTTTTGTGGTGTATGGATTGGCCACAGGAGGATTAACCGAAGCTAGTATGGGACGTTCTACAATGGGCTTTACCAACTCGAATACTACGAGTGGTATGGGAGCATTTATTCTTGGTATTGTATTGTTTTTAACAAAAAAATGGAATTGGAAAAACGTCGTTATCGCTGTTATAGGACTTTATGCAATTTTGGCAGGAGGTAGTCGAGCTGGTGTATTGGTGGCAGCAATTATAATTTTCGTGCGCTACGGCATTTCGTTGAAGATTATAATGATGAGTTCTATCTTGGTTGTTGCCTCTCTATTTATTTTGCCCGCAATAGGACTAGAAACGGTGGGCGTAGAGCGTATGATAGATACCGTGGAGGGTTCGGAAGGTACTAATCGTGATACAGAGCGTGAAGCTTGTCTGATGATGATTAGTGAAAAGCCTTTGATGGGGTGGGGCTTTGAAGCACAGAATCAAGGAGAAGCTTCTTTGTTGTCATTATTAGGTTCGCATAATGGTTATATGGAGACATTGAAGTTCATGGGTATCCCCATGGGTGGTTTGTGGATTGCTGTGTATTTATTGACCGTATTGAGGTTATACCTGAAATACAGAAGATATAAATTAGAATCTGATGTGTACTTTGCAATGCTAATTGCATTTACAGTGAATGCCTATTATGAAGGATTATTCGTGGGGGTGCATGAGTTTGCAACCAATCTAATATTTGTGGCAATGGCTATGGTTTGCAAGAAATTTTCAATGTATGAATCATTAAACAATAGAGTCAGATATGTATGATAGAGGTAATAAAAACAAAAGAAGATTTTGAGGCGTTGAAGGATACATGGGACGCCCTCTATTCGAGAATCGAATATAAGACTCCTTTCCAGTCATATAGCTTTAATTATAACAGTTGGAGCATTCTCGAGAAACATGAAGCACTGCATATTATCATTATTTCAAAAGATATGGAGTTGCAAGCGATATTTCCTTGTGTTCTCACCAAGCGGAGTGTGCTACAGTTTATTAATGGTATCCATTCAGATTTTTGTGGTGCGTTGATAGATGAAGAGGTAAGAAAGTGCTATCATCTATATAAGGAATTGGCCGACTATATTAAGGAGAATTCAGAGATTAAGGGATTCATGTTTGATAATCTTAAGGAGGATAATTATCTTGCCTCTATTTTAGGGTATTTTTTTAAGAGTATGCAAACGCGTATAACAAATAGGTGGTCGTATTTTACAGTCTCATCGCAAGAACCTGAAGATAAGTCGTTCCTTGATGGAATGCATCATCTTAATTCAAAAGAACGATATAAGCTTAAGAAAAGAGTAAAGAAAGAAACTTCGTATGACTTGAAAATTTTTGATATAAGTGAGGAAGTTTATCCCACAGAGATTATCGACGATATTATTAACACGATGTTATCGTCAGGGATGAGAACAGAGGCATATTTCTCAGATGATTTCAAGCATATTATAGAGAACCTGTATAACGATGGACTGCTCAGTGTGGCGGTTACGAGTGAGAATAATACTGCCCTTGTTGCAAATCTTTTTTTGATGAATGGCGATGAATGGTTGAATTGGTTAGTTGTATATCGTGATGGACAGTATAATACTGTAAATCTGCTACAGATGGTGGATCATATATACACTGCAGGTGGTGGTATTTTTAACTTTGCTCGTGGTATATATGAATATAAGGTAAGTAACTTTCGTCCAGAGATACACAATCTATATCGTGTTGAATATGCTAAGAGTCTGAAAGATCAAATAGGGGTGCTTATGTCGTTCTATAAATACTATCTAAAATTATTCTTAAAACCAATAATTCGAAAATGAAGAAAAATCTATTCGCTTTCCTTGTGGAACCAGCAAGTTATACTGTAGATCGTAATCTAAAGGTGTATGTACCAATGGGAGTGAACTATTGCTATCTGCATGGGGTCAGCGAGGCAAAAAATATTGGAGATGAGGGACAGAAGGATGTACTCGACACGATGAATAGATGGAAACAGGTGTGCTATGTGCTTCGGGTGCTGAGGAGATATGATAAAATTATCTGCAATGGATATACGAATTTCCCCTTTATAATTCTTTTTCTTTTTAACTATTGGTATGGTAGGACTCTTGCTTTGGAATCAGATACACAGTATCGTGAAGGAGATAACTGTCTCAAGAGTAAGTGTAAACGAGCTATACGTAGAGCTGTATTTAGTAATAAGTATGTTCACGGACTTGCAGGTGGTGAATATTCCCACAAGGATTATTTTCGCAAGAATGGTATGGCTGATGAACGTGTGCATTTGATGCCAATGGTGGTGGATAATGACTATTTTGATAATCCCAGCTATGCTCAAAAAGAAATGCAGCCATTGCGTTTAGTATTTGTAGGACGTTTGATTGAATTGAAAAATCTTGATTTTACCATACGGGCATTTTTGAAGTTTAATGAGCAATATAAGTATGCTGAGTTTCACATTGTCGGCTCTGGAGAGTTAGAAAGTTTATTGAGAGAAAAGTTTGAGTGTGAGAGTGTTATTTTTGAAGGCGCAAAGTTTGGTGACGAATTGCTTCAAGTGTATAAAGATAATCACATTTTGATTTTGCCCTCTTTCTTTGAACAGTGGGGTTTAGTGGTGAATGAAGCTATGGCTGCAGGAATGCCAGTGCTTGTCAGTGATAAGGTTGGTACTCGATATGACTTGGTGGACAACAGAGAAACAGGCTTTGTGTTTAAGTCTGATGAAGAATCATCGTTAGTCGATGTTTTATTCAAGATATCAGACTTGAATACATATAGGACTTGTGCAGATAATGCTTATAAGTTAATGCATGAGCATTGGAACTATGAATTATATATGAATTGCCTAAAAGATTTTATTGAACAATGAGAAAAATTATGAAGATGGCACTGATGTGGTTGTCGAGTGTGATTCATCGCAACCGCAAAAGTAAAATAGTATATTATCATGATGTGTATGGAGATAAAAAATACACGGACATGGGTACTACACTTGAAATGTTTGCCAAACATATACAGGCAATTCGTGAGTGTGGCTTTTCGATTGTGTCAAAGATAGGTAAAAATGAGGGTGAGGTGATGATTTGTTTTGACGATGGCTTCCGTGGTATCTATGATACACGTCAGTTCTTTGTGGAGCAAGGTTTGTGTCCTACTGTATTCTTGGCGATTAGTTTGGTTGGACAACCTGACTATCTTAATCGAGAAGAGATCCTTGAGTTGCAAAATCTCGGCTTTGTCTTCCAATGCCATGCTTGGAGCCACTTGGACCTTACGGAGTTCTCTAAAGATAAATTGAAACGAGAACTTTACACCTCGAAGTTACAATTGGAAGATTTGTTAGGAAAAACAGTGGATGAGATATGTTTCCCCATAGGTTATTTCTCACAATTAGTGCTTGATGAATGTAAACGTTATGGTTACAACACTATGTATTCCAGTATACCAGGTAATTATTTTGACCAATTGTATGCGGATGGGTTGCGGACTCGTAACCTGTTGCAGTTTGCTGATGCCAATGAAGTAAAACTTATACTGCATGGTGGTAATGATATGATACATAATAGATATGTTAAAATGCACTGGAAAGGATAATAGTTATGAATATTTTCGTAATTACTACAACTTTACAAGCTGGGGGAGGTATAACGATATATAAGCAATTTTTGTCTCATTTACCGGAGTATATAGGTGAAAATAAATATTGGATATTTATTAATTCAGTGCTACCGCAGGTAGAGATAGAGGGGGTAACGTATATATCTTTACCCTTACAGTCAAAGTTAAAACGTTTGTTATTTGAAGGAAGTATGTTGAAGGTTGAAGCCCAAAAAACGGGAGTGAAGCCTGATGTGATTATTTCGTTGCAGAATAATGGATATAAGTGTTTTAAGGACTGTAAGCAAATAGTGTATTATCATCAAGCATTACCTCTTTATCCCGGTTGCTACAATCCGTTAAAGCGTAGTGAAAGAGTTTTATTCAACTATAAATATGTTTTTCCCCGTATTGTAAAATATAGTTGGACGAAAGATACAACATTCATTGTGCAAACACCGGTTGTTAAACAAAGGTTTGCATCTTATTTTGATATTCCACAGGAGAATATACATGTCTGTCCTCCTGATATTGAGAAAATTGAGACAGAACTTTATCATGGTTTTGAATGGAAAGATGGTAAATATCATTTTATATATGTTGGTGATGATTTCAAATATAGAAACTTTCAGACTTTGGTAAATGCAGTGAGGTACTTGATAAGAGACAATCCCAATATTTCCGAGAAAATACGTATTCATGTGACATGCCCAACGGTTGATGTTGAAGGTACTGGTAATGTGTTTGTTTTTGAGGGTGTTATTGATAGAGGACTGTTGTTGAAATTTTACAAATCCTGTGTAGCTCTGCTTGCTCCATCTACGATAGAAACCGTTGGGCTACCAATGCTCGAAGCTGCAATCTTTGGCATGTCTATAATTTCTTCTGATATTGATTTCTCTCGTTTTGTATTAAGAGGATATGATGGTGCACAATTTGTCTTGCCTGATGATGTAAAGGCATGGGCTTTAAAGATTGAAGATGTCTGTAAGAGTGCGAAGCGCTATAAGCCGATTGTATTGGAACAAAATAGTTCTTGGGAAAATGTATATCAGTTGATAAAAAAGTATGAGTGAGAGATTAATTTGGATAGATTGGCTTAAAGTTTTAGGTATGTATCTCATTGTAGTTGGGCATATGTTTCTTCCAGTCAATGAATTTGTTTATAAAATTTGTGTATCAAATTCTACCACAACATTATAATAGGGTTATCAATATTACTATAGCAATTTTAGGATTGCATCCTATATTGATTTGCTTATGTAAATTAGTTTATCCAATTGCAGAGTGGGGCGTAGTGAATTATTTCACAGGGTTAGTGGTGATGGTTGTATCGCTGAATATTATAAAGTCATCTAAAAAACGTTTTTCGAAACTTATTGGAATTCAGCATAAATGACTCTTGTTTTAACGGTAGGATTGCTATAGTTATCTTTTGGTTTATTACTATGTTGAGAAGAAAGCATATAATATTAGGTTGTTAATAATTAGAGAATATGCAAAAAAAATCGGTGCTGTGCACCTATATAACTCGTCAGATAGACAGTAATCTGTTTATGAGTAGTACCGTATTTAATGGATTACAACAAGCAGGTTATGATGTGGACATATTGTTTATAGGTTATCGTGAGGTTGTAGATGTGTTCAAACAGAAATATGGACATTATTTTAATAATGTTTATGAAATTGAGATTAATAGAGGTTGGCTGACAAAGTATTGTAAATCGGAGAAACTGAAGATATTGTATTCGTACTATCGCAATTTTGTGATGGATGCATTCAGTCGCCCTTATTCGTGGAGCAAGGTAAATAATACTATTGTCAAGCAGTATGATACAGTTCTGTCTTTTGTTCCTCCAGTTATTTCAGGGTTACTAATGAAAGACTTGAAGAAGCTTAATCTGCTGAAGAAGGCTCACTTTATTCAGTTTTGGACAGATCCTTTGTCACTTGGCAGATGTGACGGTGTGGAAGATATGCCGAAATCAAGATTTCTGCATAAGTGGCTTGAGGGACGTATATTGAAAGTCTGTGATAAAGCTGTGTTTTCATATCCGTTGCTGGCTGAGACAGAGAAACAACTGCATCCTACAGATGCTAATAAGATAACATGGAGTGACATATCGTATGTGGAGCATCCTTTGGATAAGGGTAAACCCAATAATGCAAAGATACGTATTGGAAATTTTGGAGCATATCAGCGCAGAATACGCAATGTTGAACCTTTCTTGGGGGCATTGATTTCCCTAATGTGCAGTTTGTGATGCGTGGTGATGCAGATTTTGAGATAGAAGAGTCGTTATATCCTAATCTTGATATAGAATACGGTCGTAGGTCTGCCAATGAGATAGAGCAGATGGAGGTTGAATGTGATATTCTTATTAGTATTGCTGGTTTCAGTGGTGTTACACATCCATCGGGAAAGACATTCTACTATGCGAGTTACAACAAACCTATTGTGCATATTGGAGATGGTAAGAATAATGGATTCTTCATGAAGTATATTGAAGGATTTGAAGGACGTTGGATAGTGTGTGATAATAGTGTGGAGAGTATTGTCGAGGCATTTCGCAAGGCAATAGAAACGTTACCTGCTTTTGAGTTAAAGATACCAAAGAGAATGGAACCTGCTAATATTGCAAGAAAACTCATTGAAGATTAATAGAACAATGTTAGACCTTTCTGTAATAATCCTCACCTATAATGAGGAGAAACACATTGCACGAAGCATTGACAATGCAAAACGTATAGCAAAACAGGTATATGTAGTAGACAGCTACTCAACCGATAAAACCTGTGACATTGCGCGTGAGCATGGTGCGGTAGTGTTACAAAACAAGTATGTGAATCAAGCGCAGCAATTTATTTGGGCGATGGAGAATTGCCTGGTTAAAACAGAATGGACCATGCGCTTAGATGCTGACGAGTACCTCACTGATGAATTGATAGCAGAGCTGGAAGAACGGTTACCTTTTCTATCCATAAATGTTACAGGTTGCATGTTACCTCGCAATGTCGTGTTATTGGGACGTGAATTGAAGCATGGGAAGCTACGTACAATCCGTTTGATGCGTTTATGGCGTACAGGAAAGGCAATGATGGACCAGCGTTGGATGGATGAACAAATTTATGTTACCGAAGGTGATACAGTGGATATGAAACATCGATTTATTGATGAAAATTTAAATGGACTCACCGAATGGACTCAAAAGCACAACAACTATGCCAACCGTGAAATTGTGGCTGCTTATGAAGGCTATTGGAACGACTCTATTTCGGGAGGGAATGGATTGGAGAGCCGCAACAAGGAAAAAGGAAAGTACTATAAACTACCCAAATTTTTACGTGCGTTTATGTATTTCTTCGTGCGCTACATCTGCTTTGGTGGTTTTCTTGATGGCAAACCCGGTTTTATTTGGGCGACATTGCAGGCATATTGGTACAGGTATCTTATAGATGCCAAGATTGAGGAGATGGAATATTATATAGGAAAGAACCCTACATCGCAAGAGATGCGGACATATTTTAAAGAACGATTCAATATAAACGTTGATCAATGAGCAAGAAAGTCTTAATTCACAGTCTTATCTTCAGCCCTGACGGTGTTTCCACTGCATATCTCTATAACGATATCGCACTTAGATTCCAAAAGGAAGGTTACGAAGTGGTAGTACTTTCTACAACGCCGCACTTTAATGTAGTAAAGGAACAACTGGCAAAGCAACCGCTAAAGTGGAAAATTCCCGGAATTTATAAAGAAAGCAATTTCCATGGCATAAAGGTGATACATGTGTCGCAAAAGAAGTTCAAGAGCACTGCATTACGCGTTTTGGGGTTTGTGTATTGGCATATTATTTCGTTTATTTTAGGTTTGTGCATGCGCAATGTTAGTGTAATAGTGTCGCCCTCGCCACCTCTCAGCATAGGAATGCTTAATCTCATCCTTGGTAAATTAAAAGGCTGCAAGGTCATATATAATGTGCAGGAGATTTACCCCGATATTCTAAAGAAAAAAACAGGGCCGATAATTGCTTGTTTAAAGAAAGTCGAACGTTGCATTTACAACAAGTCTGCTGCAATCACTACCATTGACGATGTTTTTTATAATACGATTGTGAGTCGCTTTGAAGACTCAAGTAAGTTGCACATCATTCCCAACTTTGTAGATACTGACCTCTATAACCCGACTAATGTAGAACCTCTTGATGAGAAAATCTTTCCTAAAACCAATTCGTTGAAGTTGCTTTATGCCGGGAATATAGGGCATGCGCAAGATTGGCGTCCGTTGGTGGCATTGGTAGAAAAGACAAAAGAACTGAATGTAGAGTACTTTGTGATAGGTATGGGGGTACAACGACCATATCTGGAAGAACAGAAATTAGAGAAGGGATTGGACAAGTTGCATGTGCTTGATTATCAACCTCGTCATCTGATGCCAAGTATATTGGCATACAGTGACGTGCAGTTCATCTTTATGGCACCCGAGATGGAGATGATGGGATTCCCGTCTAAGGTTTATACCATTATGGCGTGTGAGAGACCATTGCTTATATGTTCCGGAGACAAAACACCTATCGTAAACTTCACCAAGGATCATAACTGTGCAAAGCTCATTACTGAGAAGGATTTTAATAAGAAGGTGGATGAGATGGCACAATGGCTGGCATCGGTATCGCGTGAAGAGCTTCAGAAAATGGGGCGTAACGGATATGATGTGATACAGCGCTATTACACAAAAGAAAAGGTAACAAAACAATATGTTGATTTGGTAAATAAAATATTATGAAGATACTTATAACCGGAATACACGGCTTTGTCGGAAATAATATTGTCAAGGCTATGGGACGGAATCATGAGATTTATGGTCTCGATATTGTTGCACTGGAAAAAGAGGGTGTGGTCAAGACCTTTTCCTGGAATGATTTTGATGAAGATAAGGTGGTACAAGTAGATGCTGTTATTCATCTTGCTGGCAAAGCGCATGATTTGAAAAAAACTTCTGGACCAGAGGTGTATTTTAAGGTAAATACGGGTCTTACCAAAAAAGTGTATGATTGGTTTCTTAAATCATCAGCAAAGAAGTTTATCTTTTTCTCTTCTGTTAAGGCTGCTGCTGATTTTGTTCCGGGCGATATTCTTACTGAGGATATTGTTCCTAATCCTGTAGGGCCTTATGGTGAGTCTAAAATTAAGGCTGAGGAATATATATTATCGCATCCTGTGGCAGACAAGCAGGTGTATATCATGCGTCCTTGCATGATACATGGGCCTGGTAATAAAGGAAATCTCAATCTGCTTTATGGTGTGGTGAAGAGAGGAATACCTTGGCCTTTGGGAGCTTTTGAGAATCACCGTTGCTTTACCTCTATTGATAACCTTTGTTTTGTTATAGAAGGATTGCTTGCTAAAGATGTGGCTTCGGGTATTTATAATATGTGTGACGATGAGGCTTTATCAACTAATGACCTTATTACAGTTATTTGTAAAGCTTTGGGTAAAAAGCCACATATTTGGTATTTACCCAGAGGGCTGATGAACGTTATGAGCAGTATAGGAGATATCTTGCATCTGCCACTAAATTCAGAACGTTTGACTAAACTAACTGAAAATTATGTGGTAAGTAATACTAAGATAAAAAAAGCGTTGGGAGTGGATAAAATGCCTATACGTGCCGAAGAAGGTCTGACACAAACTATAAAATCATTTGTAAATACGAAATAAGTATGTTTACGTATCTGTTGATAGCAGTATTACTGCTTGTTCTAGAGTTAGCCTATTTTAAAATTGCCGATAAGTATAATATTATAGACAAACCTAATTTACGTTCATCGCATACTTCTATTGTGTTGCGTGGCGGTGGTATCATTTTCTTGTTTGGAGCCTGGCTTTATGTGGCCTTTTATGGTTTCACTTGTCTTTGGTTCTTATTAGGTCTCACGATGTTAGGTGGTATCAGTTTTGTTGATGATATTCACTCAGTACCCAACAAGTTTCGTCTGATTGTACAGTTTACCGCTATGGTACTTATGTTTTACCAATGGGGTATTTTGTTGCCTGAATATTGGTGGATGATTGTCGTTGCCCTCGTAGTATGTACTGGTATTATCAATGCTTATAACTTTATGGATGGTATCAATGGCATTACCGGTGGTTATTCATTGGCGGTGCTTATTCCGTTATTTATTCTCAATTTACAGGAGGAGTTTGTCGACCGGAACTTTATTATTGTGACTTTGCTTAGTGTGCTGATATTCTGCTTCTTTAACTTCCGTACTAAGGCAAAATGTTTTGCGGGTGATGTGGGGAGTGTATCTATTGCATTTATTCTGCTTTACTTTTTAGGCTCTTATATATTAAAAAGCGGAAACTACTGGGCTATTCTGCTATTAATGGTATATGGTGTTGATAGTGTGCTTACTATCTTCCATCGAATATTATTGCATGAAAATATAGGCAAACCTCATCGTAAACATGTTTATCAATTGATGGCCAATGAATTGCATATTAAGCATGTGGTAGTGTCGACCGTCTATATGGTTATGCAATTAATAATCTCTTTGGGGGCTATTTATTTGCCTATGAATAAGTATTGGTATTTAGTTGTAGTGCTGGTATTACTTTGTATCGTCTATGTCTTGTTCAAGAGAAAATATTATCACCTACACGAAGAATATTTACGTGCAAAAGTTAATGAGAAATAATTATGGAAATAAATGATAAACTACTTGATGAACTGTTAGCTCAGGCGGGAACAAATGAGAGGCGGCGCATTAATCTTGATTTGCGTAATGGTGAAGGTGACACTTCTCAGCGTATGCTCAATGCCTTGCTACCGGGAACGCTTGTTCCTATTCATCGTCATACTAAAACAATTGAGACTGTCATTCTGCTTAGAGGTCATATAACGGAACTTTTTTATGATGAAAAAGGTGTTGAATGTGCTCGGCATGAATTGAATTCTGTAAGTGGTATTTATGGCGTACAAGTACCTGCCGGAATGTGGCATACTCTTATTGTGCATGAGCCTTCTGTCATGATAGAAATGAAAGATGGAGCTTATGTGCCAATTACTATGGATGACATTTGGCAATATGAATAAGTCACAAAGCTCCCTATATAAATCGAATTTAATATCAGGTATGGGGAAAGAGTACGGATAGCAGAACTATACGTCAAGGTTTGACGTTGACAAAAGGTCGGGAAGAGTACAGTGGTATGTTCCTGACTTATACCCTCATATTAGCATGGAGCTGATATGATTTGTATGTGAGATATATCAACTGTCTGTGAAGATAGTTGATATATTTGTTAGAGCAGTGCTTTACGAAGGCTAAAGCATAGCTTTAGAGGTCGTAAAGCACTGCTTTAGGACTTATAAAGCACTGTGTTTGTTTGACGATGGGTGTGGCGGGTATGATGAGTTTATCAGGTGCGGTGGATATGGCGGGTACAGCAGGTACACTTTTTTCGGGGCTCTCTATACACACGCACACGTGCGCGTATTATTAAGTACGTGCGTACGTGTGTGTGGAAAAAATGCGGGGTGCATTTACTGTACCTTTTGTACCTGCGGAGCTGTTCATATAAAGTAAAAGGAGCAGGCGGGAAAAAGTTTTCTGCCTGCTTTCTTTTTGAACGGATATTTTTTGTAGCTTTGTGAAAAATATGATTG
>UMAK01073844.1_pt1 | contig 77143 bp, 40 predicted proteins | sample 1963681 | NCBI WGS metagenome assembly UMAK01 (sample SAMEA4835913, study PRJEB28245) | human gut metagenome | biome: gut microbiome; material: fecal sample | place: Denmark | collected 2008 | reverse complement strand
TTTACGTATTATGAATAAGTCTGATCTTATTAATGCAATGGCTGCCGAAGCTCAAATGAGCAAAGCCGATGCAAAAAAGGCACTTGATGCTTTCGTCACTTCAGTTACTAATGCCATGAAAGCCGGTGAGAAAGTATCTCTCGTTGGTTTTGGTACTTTCTCTGTAAGCGAAAGAGCTGAAAGAACAGGTATTAACCCTTCTACAAAAGCAACTATTACTATTCCCGCTAAGAAAGTAGCTAAATTTAAAGCCGGTGCTGAATTATCCGCAGCTGTTGAATAAGATAGATAGTTGAAAGAAATTAAAAAAGGTGTCCTTTAAAAGACACCTTTTTTAATTATCAATAAGTAGGCTATGGTTATTTCCCAATAATTCCTGCCCAACTATCCGTAAAGCGGAAATTACCTATATTTCCTGCGTAATTATTGCGATTCTTTAGCATTATTCCTTTTATTCCGGCCTTCAAAGCCCCCTCTTCAGTAGCTACCGCATCCGGTGTGGGCTCTTTATCCTTCAGTTCCGGGTCGACAAATAATGAAGCTTGATTCTGTGCGAAATCAATTTTTAATACAATTAGGTGTGTGGCATTCAGGTCATACGTCTTCGGAGAAGAAGCACGTTGTTTGTGTATACCCACTCCGAATTTAAGTTTGCTGCCTTGGTTGGAAGCAAAAACGAATCCACGACTTGTTCCGGCAGCGTGATTGGTACTTGTAGAAATAAAATCCATATTACCTTTTGCCTTGAATTTGGAGAAGTTTACCAGGAATGACACATAATAAGTTCCGGTAGAATACGCTCTTCCTGATTCCAAGCCGTAGATACTGGGGCGGAAGGTTGCGTCTTCGGGTAGTCCGCCCCAAATAATCGACAGTCCTTTCTCATTGTATCTTTTGTAAGACAGTTCTTTGCCTGCTACGGGACTCTCACCTATATAAGGTGCTTTCTCATTGAATACAGCACTCCATACATCTTTATTAAGAGGTGCTTTCTTGGCTGTGTAGGCTGCCTTTTCGATAGGTTCCCCTTCTTTGCATCCGTTGAGGAAATTGTTTCTCAATACTTGCGCATTGCTTAATGAAGCTGTGGCAACTAATGCCAGTGTTAATAGTACTTTTCTCATGGCTATTTCTGTTATTAATTAAAATTTATGTTGTTAATTCATTCAGTTATAATTTTTTAGTGACGGAAATCAAACCAAAGTTTCATGCGTAATCCGTCGTCTCCCGATTTGATGCGAATGCTGCTCGGCTGACTTTTCGGACCATGTTCTGCTATTGATTTGAAAGAACGTATGGCGGGAATATCATAAAGGAAGGAAAGATCGCCTTCCGGAAAACTATGCATACTGTTTTCCCCATCTCTTCGATGTATCGGTTCTTCTGGAGTGAATACCCGGAAATATAGCCCGTCTGTTTCCGAATAAATGGTGAAAGGTGCTTTATCCGATTGTAGGGTTGCCCAATATAGATTGCCATGATATCCTTTAAATTCAGGATATATTAGTTTCTCGAAACTTTCTCCGGTAATGGTATTGTTATATTCTTTCTCCCATATATTGTAATTAGTTCCTTTAATCCGGTTTTTCCAGACACGATACGGACCGCGTCCCATCCAGCGCATTCCTTTTACTTCTTTTTCCGGAAATGAAAAACTGAGTCCCAAATAATAGATGTTTTTATCAAAGAATTCTCCTTTGTATCCACCTCCGTTACCACGATTCAACATACGAGCATCCATGCCTAGTAAACCGTCTGCTGTCATACGCCAGACGATGGAATCAATGGCCCCTGTATATTTAACAACGAAAAGTGCATCTTTACCTTCCATGTGGGACTCTCCTTTTTTGAAATCGGCTTTTATGCCTACGGGTAACGGACCGTTATTTAATGGAATGACTTGACCATTGCATTTTACCTTAGTCAATGCTCCGTCTTTACCGCTGAAGGTTACTGAAATTCCGTTTGCGGAAAGAATGATATCTTCATTTTCTTTTCTAATCTCTGCAGGTTTTGCAGGGGTGCTTTGTGTACGTTGGCTTTTAAAATATTCATCGGCATATTTTACCGGCCATGTCCAGGTGCAAATAGACTTCCCGTTTCTATCGTAAGCTTCCAGTTCCAATACATCACCTTGAAAGAAATTAGCCGGTAGTTTCATGCGTGCTTTCCCTGTTTCTCCCGGATCAATAGGCGGTAGGCTGACCGTCCCTTCATTCAGTAATGAACGCTGACCTCCCTTTAGTGGAGAAGGAGTAGCATACAGGCGGTATCTCATGCTACATTCTTTCAAATTGGTGAACAGATAAGTATTACTTACCGCAAATTCTCCTTTGAAAGAAGGGGTGATAAACATATTTTTGAATTGAATGGGAGCCCATACTTCGCGGACTGTGTAGAAGCTACCTTCTTTTTCCCTTCTGGGACCTACAATACCATCAGGACCGTTCGGCCCGTCTGAGTCGAGAATTCCTCCCTTGTCACTACGTGCAACGGCTTCATCCATAAAAGTCCATAAGAAACCACCGGCAAATAACGGATTGGAAGTATAATTGCTCCAATAATCTTCCAACCCCGCGCCCAGTCCTTTGTCATACTGTCCATGCAGGAACTCTGTCGGCATGAAAACGTTGTATCCATTGGCGAGACGTGCCGTTCCCGTTTGGTATGCAGGGTAATGATGAGTGTCCAGTTGGTTGAAATCTGCCCACGGATGAATTACATGCCGCTTTTGTGGGTCATAATCGGCAAAACGGGTATCCAGTTTCTTATTCCATCCTCCTTCATTGCCGTTGCTCCATAAGAAGATGCAGGGATGGTTCACGTCATGAGCCATCATCTCTTTTAGTAGTTTCTCTCCCACTTTCTCATCATATCTTCCATGCCAACCGGGAAACTCTTCCAGGTAGAAGATTCCCAAAGAGTCGCATACATCCAAGAAATGCTTGTCAGGTGGATAATGCGAGCGGACCGCGTTCATATTCATCTCTTTGATTAGCAGTGCATCTTGCAGGCTGATTTCTTTGTTTGTTGTACGTCCTCCATCGGGATGGAAACTATGACGGTTGACGCCTTTCATTACTACTTTTGTTCCATTGATATAAATCCCGTCTTTAGGGCGGAACTCAACGGTACGGAATCCGATTCGTTCTTCGTGTATATGTACAAGTCTTTTTTGATTGTCGAGCAGTTCCAATCGGAGCAGATAAAGGTTGGGATGTTCACAATCCCAGGTGCGGATACCTTCCCAGTCAGTCGAGATGGTTTGTACATTCCCGCTATCCAAAGTAGTTGTTTGCCTTCCGATGGACTTGTTTTCTCCTACCGGAGTCAGTGAAGTTGCCAGAGAATACCCCTTTGGTAGATTATTCATATGAACTTCTGTTGATAACTTGCCGTCGGCTGTTGCATTCACGGCAATACGTTCGATATGTATCTTAGGCATGGCTTTCAGATAAACCGGACGGTAGATACCACCGAACAGCCACCAATCGGCCCGGCGTTCCGCCGCATTCACCGATTTATTGGCAGACTCTTTCCATACTTTCACTTCCAGTTCATTACTTTTACCGAACTTGAGTTTGTCGGTAATGTCATAATTAAAACTGATGAAACCGCCTTGATGAATATCTCCCGCAAGTTTGTTGTTAATCTTCACTTCCGTATCAGTCATTACTCCTTCGAAAACAATGCTGACCTGCTTATCTTTCCAGTCAGCGGGAACTTTGAATTTATAACGGTAGAGCCCCGTTTCATCACTTGGCTTGGCTCCCTTTACCAGATAGAAACGGCCGAATGTATATTCCCCGAAACCTTGCAGTTCCCACTGTGAAGGTACTTCTATCTTACTCCATTTACCACTGTTCATGCCTTCGGAACAATAAAAATCCCAAGTCACGGTGTTTCCCAGTCCGGTGCCGGACAAGTATAGTGTTTCTGTGTTCTGCGCGTTTGTCACAGTCGCACATAAGCAACTGGCTCCGATAAAAAATTGTTTTATTCTTTTTATTATCATATCAGATATGTCGGATATAAATTATTTATTCCCTTCGATAGGGAACACATAAAATTTACGGTTCGGCTTAAAGTCGAGCATCCATTGGTCTATTACGACGTGCTTGTCCAACGCTTTGATTGTCAGCGTGTGCTTGCCTTTTTTAAGTGAATGTTTAGTCTCCTTGACGGCTTGCCCACGCAGTACATTACGTTTCCATGTCTCCGTACGTCCCTTTTCTCGGAAAGAAAGCACCTGCGGTTTTCCTCCGTCTATGCTGACACTGAAGCGGATATCTCCTTTGTCATTCGGTTGAGTCGGTATGACGGCAGTACGTAACAATGCTTCTCCTTCCCACGGACAGTCAAATTCAAATGTCAGTGAGCCACCTTTAGGCAGGGCAACGGCGTTCATACTGTGTCCAAGTGCCTGAATAGGCGTAGCTCCTTCCGATGCTTGGGTATAATTGCAGGCATTGTAACTGATACATTTATCTGTTTTAATCTTACGGGAAGATGTTTTCTTTGGACCTTCAGCCAGATATTTATCTACTTCTTTGTCGGTCAATCCTATAGGAAGAGTTGGCGGATAGAACACATACAAATCGCGCGGATAGAAACACATGGAATGTTTCCATTTACCGTTCGCCATCTCATTGTTATAGTAATCAGTCAGTTCCTTGATTTCCTGATAAGCTTTCGTACTTCTGGCACAGGCTGATAACATAGCCTTGTCACGTCCCCAAAGAGATTCATCACACTGTCCGGTAGAGTAGGAACGGGCGCGTTGTGCTTCCAGCATTTTGGTACTCATGGCGGCGGCAGCAAATACCTGATATTTGATATGTGAGAAGAAAGCGTCTTTTCGTTCGGGTGCAATCAGGGCTTCTGCTTCGGTAACAGTCTTTTTGATTGCTTCGTACGAATCCAGATAACGGTCTAGCTCTCCGCCGAATTCGGTCAGGCTGAATTCGGTATCAATCACTTGTGAACGCCCTCTGGGGTACTTTCTTTTATCTAATTCTACTTGTGTCCATCCCATATGTTCCGGTTTGCGGATACCACATAAGCGGTAGAACTCATGCATGGCAGGGAACAGTTTCTTTCCGGCCTGTTCGCCAAATTCCCGGCAGAGCCATTTTTCCTGGTGTGCGTTTAAGGTAGAAGGACCTACGGAATTGATGTTCCAGGCCATATCCAGAAACAGTTCGAGATTATAAGCCGACGGCTTCAGATCGTGCACATTGACTATCCATATACGACGGGCATTATGGTCGTATGCCTGCTTCATCTCATTATAGATAAGTCCCGGCTGAGTGGTGCACAGCCACATATAATCATGTGGACGTCCCCAGTAGCTTAGATGATAATAAACACCGCCGCCACCGCTTCGTTTTTGCTGTTCTTCATCGCTGAGGCGTGTCATGTATCCGTAATTATCGTCACACCACATAAGTGTAACGTCCTCCGGGACTTGCAAACCGTTTTCCATGATCTGCAATACTTCTTTATAAGGAACAAACACCTGCGGCACTTTTGTAACGTCCGGATTAGTATATTTAGCCAACAATTTACGCTGGTCGTTAATGACCTGCTGAAGAGCGCTGACTTTTTCATCCATAGTCTTTACCCCCTCCATGTGTCCGTCATGAATACCTCGCATACCGATCGTATACATATTCTCATACTTCCCAGCTTCTTTCAGCCGTTCTATCCAGTAAGCCTGTACGGAATCACGATTGGTAATGTAATTGTAGGCTCCACGTCGTTTTACACTCCATTCTCCTACATTGTTGCGCATTAAAGGTTCACAATGCGAGGTACCGATAGCAATGCCGCAACTGTCGGCCACTTCCTTTGCACCGGGCACGAAGTAGAAAGGAGTGGTGATGCCATGCATACCCGGCCAAATCGCATTGGCGCGCAACCGCAACAGTAATTTGAAGATCTCTTTGTAAGTACGGGCTCCGATACGTCCTTTGATGTTGGAAGGTTCGAACGTTTTCCAACTCCAGGGTTGTAAAGACCAGTCTTCATCATTCAGGAAAATGCCGCGATATTCGACAGACGGACTCTGAAAAGTCTGAAACGTATCGGCTACAGCGAGCCGGTTCTGCTTTTCCGGAGTGACATCTCCCCACCATACCCAAGGTGATACGCCTGCCAGACGTGACAATTCCAATATTCCATAAGCAGTTCCTCTGCCGTCGCTACCTATAACAAAAAGCTGTTTTCCCGTAGAGTTTCCGGCCACTGCCATATAAAAACCGTCCTTTTTAGCGGCAATTTCATCAATGGGGATATTTAGTCCGCGTAATTCCTTCTGTTGTTTTTTATCCGCTTTGTCCAACTGTATAATGCGGATTGTTGCTTGGGATGCAGGACTTTGTTTGGGTGATAAACCTGTCACCTGTTTCATGTCCTCCGTGAACATGTCAATAGCTATTTTTACAACTGGGGCGGTAGACTGGGGCATGGCGTATGATATAGCCTGTTTTCCATTGTACCAAACGAAGTCGTTACTGCGTACAATCTGACTACATACGAAAACGATGATTAGTAAGAAAGAACGTAAAAGCATGATATTAGTTTTTATGGTTATGTACTATTAATTTCCGTCGGGTTTTTCCATTTCACAGAAAGGGGCCGGACACCAGTGGAAACTGTCTACGTTATCCGGCTTGGCGGGATCGTAAGAAGTATCTGTTTTCAGATATTTCGTCAGTTCCGGGGTAGCCTTTTTCATTCCTTCTATCACACATTTCGCTATTTGGTAAGCACCGTAAGGGTTGAAGTGGGTATTGTCGGCCAATTCTTTCTTTTGTCCGGGAAAGCTGCCCATCGGATAGTGTACAAAAGCCTTTTTCGAACCGCTTTCGCCCAACGCTTCATACAGTGTACCGGTCATGTTGTTCAGTTCTATCAAAGGTACATTTTCTTTTGCTGCAATCCAGCGTACTGCATCCGGATACTCGCCATGTGTATTGACGGTACGGCTTTCCTTGTCAAATCTGCGGCGACGTGTCGGAGTAACCAGCACCGGCTGTCCGCCTTTCTCCTGTATCTGGTCGATAAAGGTTTTCAGACTGGTCATAAAAGAGTAATAGGCGCCTTTACCGGGACCTTTCTGCTTTTGGTCATTGTGTCCGAATTCAACGAAAACATAATCTCCTTTCTTTATCTGCGACATAATCTTTTTCAGGCGGTTCCCGCTGATAAATGTATTGGCGGATAATCCGGACTCTGCATGGTTGGCTACCGATATTTTGTCCGTAAGGAAACGGGGAAGCATTTGTCCCCAGCTGGCCCAAGGTTCATTTTCCTGATCTACTACTGTGCTGTTTCCACATAAGAAAATAGTTGGAGTGGCAGGGTCTGCTGCTTCTACACGGATACTTTCACATACGGGAGCATCTCCGTTAATTTCGATTGTCAGTCTGTCGTCCCAGTCCAATTTGCTTTTTTCACGGTCTTTGACCTTTACGGATTCTTTGGCGGAGATACGGGGACTACGTTTATTGACGATGAATGTTTCTTCTACGAATTCTCCTTTTTTAGTAGGCAGATTCTCTACGAACAAGCGGCGTGATTCTGCACGTACAGTTGTATTCCCTGCCTGTTTCTTACTGCCTAAACGTACCGTGACACGGTAATTTCCGTCCGGCACACGTACCGAGAAATAGAAAGGATCATTACTGTTTTTCTTGGGTGTATCTACACGGTCGAATCCGTATCCGGTTTTTTCCGAGTAACGTGGAGCATCGGCTAATTGAAAAGTCTGTGGCAGATTTTGTGCTTCTATACTAACTGCTGTTGCCAGTAATAAAAGGCTTAATAAGGTTGTTTTCATTCCAGGTAAAAATTAAATATGTAATAAGTGAAATTTATCTTTTCTGTTTCCGCAGCTAAAGTACTGCGTTTTTTGTTTATGTATAATGGATATACGTGTGAAAAGATGGATAAATTGTGCTATTTTTCATCTTCTCCAATATAATAGCCCAAATGTGTAGGCTGATTGTATCCTATATTCTGCATAGCTTGTGACATATCATAGGTATGGTCGTTCGTCAAATGTACAAACCGGTACTCGGTAGGATGATTGGTCGAAAAGATATAGATGGACAATCCGTCGCTGCTTCTATAAATCACTTCTTCGCGGTAATCTCCCAGAAAGTCTCCATAATAACAAGGATTGGCTTTGGTTGAGTTATTGGATTTTACACCGCCACCGTATTTTTCGAAAGTTATCACCCGCGACATATTCCAGGGAGCGGATTTCGTATAACTATGAACCATTACATCATCCAACATCTGACGGGTTAATGTTCCGGTCCAAAAAACAGCGTTATTATAACTTTTGGATCCGGTTTTGGCAGAAGGCAATGTTGTGCTAAGCAATTGTCCGGTTTGGCAACTGTATACTCCGCTGGCTTCGGCAGACCAATATTCGTGTCCGGGACTTTCCGGAATAATATCCGCTACCAGGCACCTTCCCACGTCTCCCGGAGGGTTATTGTCTTCATCATCCTCGTCGGCACTGTCTCCGCTATCTCCGGAAGTAGCTCCGCCTGCATGGCCGGTTATAAACTTCCCTGTCGCTGCATCGAATACGGCACAGCCGTAGCCGAAGCCGCTATTCATATATTTGTTAGGATTTTCAAAGCAAGCTACTACCTGCAGCCCCGGACGGTCGGGGATAAACTTGCCCACGTGCAACGCATCCCCATGTCCGTTTCCTGTACAGTAGAGACCTTTTCCATTGCGTGCGATGGCTGCCGAACCATAAAGTATCTCATCGTAACCGTCTCCGTTTAAGTCTGCTACCCTGAAAGAATGTGACCCCATGTCTCTGTACGATTCACATCCTTTATCGTTTGTATTGAATTTCCATCGGGGCAATAATGAGGAACCGTTAAAGTCCAACGCCCATACCTGCCAGTTTTTGTAAATTCCCCGAGTGATGATCAGGCTGGGATTGGCTTTCCTGACGCCATTCTGAGGAATTCCGTCCAAATAAGCGGCTCCGATAAAGAAACGGTCCATTCGGTTGCCGTAGTCGTCTCCCCAGTAATTGTGCCAGTATTTGGCACGTTCGTAATTACTGCCTTCTCCTCCGCGTGGAATATTGTTGGTACGTGCCACTTCCACACCTTGTCCGTTGACAATGGATATATATTCCGGCCCGTCAAAGATTAGTCCGTGAGTGGAGTGTAGTGATTTCCCTGAATACCATCCTTTCCCGGGAGAATCAACCGGCTGCCTGTAATCGTTTACCTCTCCGTTGGCGGCTGTTATTATCGTATTGTCGGCAAATTTGGTTCCTTCGGAGGTACGGAAAGCGATCTCACATTTTCCGTCACCGTCAAAATCATATACGATAAAAGAAGTATAATGGGAACCGGAGCGTATATTGATTCCCATATCTATCTGCCAAAGGAAGGTTCCGTCCAGCTTGTAAGCTTCCAGCAAAGTGGTTCCTTCCTGCCATCCGCCTTTATTGGCACCGTCATAGGGTTGGCGTTTCAATATGATTTCCATTACTCCGTCACCGTCGAGGTCACCCACTTGTGCATCATTGGCATTATATGTGATAGCGGGGTTTGGCACGTTGGCGTTCAACCGGATAGCCCGGTAGAAAGTCTGCGCCATTGAGGAAGTCAGGGTATATTCGCACAGTGTCTCTTTTGAACCGGATATGGTAACGCGATATGTGTTCGTGGTTTGAGGGTTAATATCTTTGTCCGCCCAACAGGTGGTATGCTCAATAGGCGTTTCGTTCAGTTTGGTTTCTTGTCCGTTATCTTCACTTTTATAAATATCAAAGGAAATATTATCCGGATCTGTCGGGAGTAGTCTCCAACTGATTAGTGCATGGGAATAACCGGAAGTATGCTGTTTTACTTCCTTATAATTAGGGTCGTAGCTGACCCACATACTGCGCTCTCCTTTGATAACTTCCTCTTTGGGTTCTTCCTCTTGATTCCCTGCATTATTTGTGTTATTGTTTTCCGGTGACTGTATGGACTCATCTCCGCAAGCAATAATAAAGAGCAGCATTCCGATCAATGACAAATAGCGTAAATATTTCATGGTGAATACATTGGGTTAACGTTCGAATACAAAGATGAGGAGAGTCTGGTGTTTGTGACATGGATACTTGTACGTTTACATGGATTATTTGCCGATGATACCTCCGTTCGTGTGCCGGTTTGATAATCTGTGCTGGTTTGTGTACGTTTATCCATTTTCTATTATTTCTATTCCGTTTAATTTTGCCATAAAGTGAAAGCAAACCTTTGTATGCTAGAATTTTGAGCTATTAATCAAACATGAATTTATACTATTATGAAAACTCGTAAAATGATGACCGCGTATGTTTTCCCTCTTTTATTATTGGGAATTACGTTCTTGCACATCTCCTGTTCCGATAATGAAGGAGATGAAATATCCAAGCAAGGTATTGTCGAAATCACTGCCGATTGGGGGGATTATTCTGCGGAAGCGCAACTTCCGGACGATTACGCTCTTTTTATTACCGGAATCGGCGAACGGAATGTGGATAACCGGACTGCAACTTATCAATCTGCCTTGAATGTCGGGACGTATGATGTGGTAGCTTATAATAAGCCTGCCAATATGACTGTGAATAATCTTACAGCCAGCGTTGCGCTTGGAGAAGACGGGACCTTGCAACAGCCTGGCTGGTTTTTCTCTAATGCCCGGACTAAAGCGGTGGTAGTGGAACCCGACAAAACGGTGAAGACCTCTATTAAAATGAAACAGCGTGTCCGTCAGTTGACATTGACACTGGTTCCTCAAGGCGGAGAGCCCGGACAGGTGGCAGGAGAGATTGAGGCGACATTATCCGGCATTGCTTCCACCTTTAACCTGTCTACGGGAGAACTGTCTGAACCCAAAAGTATAAAGCCGGTGTTCACAAAGCAATTGTCTACCGGAGCTTATTCGGCTACCATCTATATAATAGGTATAGCGGAGAATGAGCAGACACTTTCCTTGTCGTTACCGTTGACGGGAGGCAGGACCTGTTCTTTGGTCAGTGATATGACAGAGGAACTGAGATACTTCGGAAACGATATCTCTCCGCTTTATCTCAAGGCTGCGCTCGAACTTCCCGAAGGAGCCGGAACGTCAGGCAATATCCATACGTGGGAGCCGGAGTTTACAGACGGTCCGGATAATGTGGAGATTCAATAAACAATTCTTAAAACGATTTCTTAATTATAGCTTGATAAATTAGTGAATCATGAAAAACAAAATTCTTTTGACGGTCCTATCATTGATGGTATTGACCGCCTGCAATAACCAGCAAGAGGTGGGAGATACGACAGGACAAATGCCGGTATCTGCCGGTGTATCGGGAATGATCAGTCAAGAAGCGGCTTCAAGAATGACGAATGATACGTGGGAGGAGGAAGATGCAATCGGCATATCCGGAACAAGTGGGGATGTGACTTATACAAACAGGCGACATAACTTTACCGGAGGCTCTTCCTTTACTCCTGCACCGGGTGCTGTTATCTACTATATCGATGAGGAAGAATCGGAGTTTTCCGCATATTATCCTTATACTGCATCGGGGCACACGCTGCTCGAAGCGAACATAAGCAACCAGACAGGTAGTAAAAACTTTGATTATCTGTATGCCACCGCCAAAGGTTCTTTATCGTCTCCGATGCTGAACTTTAACTTTTATCATACCATGTGTAAGGTGGTCTTGAATTTTATTCCGGGCACAGGTTTTGCCGTAGATACAGACTTTAGCGGTTGCACAGTCCGTCTGGCTTCTCTCCATGCTTCCGGTTCGTTTGATACGTTGGCGGGAATTGCTCAGGCAAATACGATAACTGTCGAAGGGTTGGAATTTACGGATGGAAGCACCGTTGCGGCAAATGCGAATACTTATTCGTTTATATTATTTCCAGAAACTGTCTCCGGAGGGGCCGCTCTCTCTCTGATCCATAACGGGACCGCTTATGAAGGTGTTCATTTAAAAAGCAAGGACTCTTCTGATCTGGTTTTGACAGGCGGTAAAGTATATGAATATAATGTTAAAGTGAACCGTACCGGGCTTGCCGTCTCTTCCTCCGCCATTCATGGATGGAATGATGAACTTCCCGACAAAGATATAGATATAAACTTGTAGAACTTTAGAATCTGAATAGTATGATAATAGAGAATAGAAAACTACGATTGTTTGCATGGCTGTTCGTTGTTGCCACAGGCAATGTATTGATGTCATGTACCTCTGATGAAGAAAGGGGAAACAGTGTGCTTGACGGCACCTATCCGATGACGTTTGTAGGACAAGTGTTCGATCGGCCGTTGACACGGACAACTTCGGAAGGTAGTTGGGATGGTACGGAAAAGGTAGCCATACAGATAGGTGAGGAAGTTAAGCTGTATACTGCTGACAAGAATGGCGGACTGACTGCCGATGAACCTTTTTATTGGGAAAATAAAACTGAGGCAGTTGACGTATTGGCTTGGTATCCTTGCAATGAGACGGAAGTTCCTGTTTCATTTTCTGTACAGCAAGATCAGAATCTGGAGAATGGTTATCAGCATAGTGATTTCATGAGAGCCCGGAATCATTTTTCTTTTTCGGACAAACCGACCTTAGACTTTTATCATTTGCCTGCAAAAGTACAATTAAACTTGAAAGCAGGTGAGGGAGTGAAAGATGTGGAAACAATAAAAGATGCCTCTATTAGTTTTGTCAATATGTCGTTGACCTCCGGTGAGTTGGATATGACTTCGGGGACAGTGGCGCAGACTTCCGGAAACACAGAGATTGTTCCTCTAAAGTTCTCTGGTGACAAGATAACGGAAGGTTATCTGCAAACCGTGCAGGCATTGCTTGTTCCTCAGCAAATGAAAGGTATCCCTTTTATAAAAATTGTCATAAATAATCTTCCGTCCTATTACATTCCGGAGGAAGAGGAGGATGCGAACCTGCAATCGGGTTATCTGTATGTCTATAATGTTACAGTAAACAATAAAGGAGAAGTTGAAGTTTCATTAGCCGTTTCAGGACCGGAATGGACTCCGAATGGAGATGAACATTTGGTGACGAGCCGCACTTGTTATACGGCAGATGATATAAAACCCGGTGATTTCTTTTATCGTAGTGCGGATGGAAACAGTTGGCTCGTGAGTGATGGCGGTTTGCGCGAGGTGGATAACACGACAGGAGAGAAAGTTTGGGAAACCCCGTCTCAGACTCCGGCAGATTTCCAAGATGGAAGAGCCTATATTGGTGTCGTATTCCAAACAGATCCCAGAAGAATGAGCGAGTTGGAGAAATCAAAAGGATGGAAGCATGGATATGTGATGGCATTGACTAATGCCTCTGCGGCTTGTACTTGGGGAACTGTGGGAGAAGATGAAAAGACTGAAAGTCAGACTGGTGGTATTAATTATTTTCCAAATGTAACGAGAAATAATACGATGTATCAGGATGTCGACGGATATGGAAAGAAAATGTATATTGCTGATAATAAACTTGCAGGAGTGACAGATGTAAAAGAAACTTCTTATGCTGCTTTTTATTATTCTGAATATTATGGGACAGGTGATAGCCAAATATACGCTGCTCCCGGTAAAGAATCAAATCTGACTTCAGGTTGGTATTTGCCGACTATCGGCCAGTGGTGGGATATTCTCGAAAATCTAGGAGAAGCTGTTGGACTGTTAGGATATAGAGATAATACCGGAAGCACTGTCACGTTAAAATCAACAGGGGATATAAAGATGTCTACTGCCATCATTAAAAAATTGAATGAACGGATGGGGGAAAATAATCAGGGGATAGCTCCTTTTGTAGAGGGAGTACATTACTGGTCTAGTTCGGAGAAGGATAAAGATAATGCACGTCGCGTCCTTTTTGATGCGGCAGGTGGAAATAATTATAGTTTGCGTTTAGCCGATAATAGGAAGAATAATCCTTCTACTGTTGTCCGTTGTATCCTGGCTTTTTAAGCGACCTATTACAACATTTCATTTATGAATAATAAAAAAGAGTATTATGAAACAATATAGATTATTTATGTTACTGGCTTCCGTTCTTCTGTTAGCAGGTTTGAATTCTTGTTCGCACGAAGAATTCTCCGAAAGTGCTTTGCCGGAAAAGGGCTTGCCTTTATCACTCAACGTTGTTTCCGATAGCTATGCACCAGCTGGAGTAGAGAACACTGGAACACGTACTTCGGAAGAAGGCTATACTACCCGTTTTACTTCCGGCGACCGGATTGGCATATTGCAGATAATAGCTCCCGACAATGGAGAAAAACAATATAAGAATTATTGTTGTACGGTTGGTGATGACGGGAATTGGTCTTCAGATCAGCCCTTGATTCATCAATCCGGCAATGTAAACTACATTGCTTATTATCCTTATCAGAAGGTGAACGATGAAGCGGAGCTGAATGCGTATCTTGCAGATTTTACTCCTCTGCAAGATCAGTCGACTCCTGAAGGATACACCAATAGCGACCTGATGAAAGGTGAAGGCATTGTATCTAATACTACTTTGACCGTAACTTTGCAACACCTGATGGCATTGATTGTAGTTGAAGTTCAATACCCTTCTGATCTGGCGGAAACCTCTCCTGTAGTTTCATGGGAGGACGGAAAGATTCCTTATCCTGTTGTTGGTCAGGAAGGAGTTTTTCGTTATCTTGTAAAACCGAATGTGGCAATCTCTTTAGAAGGAGGCTATCCTTATTATAGCGGCACACAGAAGTTTAAGATTCAGGCGGAAGTATCCGAACTGCTTCCTGCACAGTATTTGCTGTATAAAGTGGATGCGGAGTAAAAACTTGATATGAACCTACTAAATTAAAATAAGAAAGATAATGAAACTGAAATTACTGTTTTTAGCGTTTTTGGTGCTTTCTACTTCTGCCATTGTAGAGAAGTCTCCGGTAACGATTTATATGATTGGCGATTCAACTATGGCGAACCGTAACCTCAAAAATCCGAAGAACAAGGAACGTGGATGGGGGATGATGCTGGGCAGCTTTTTTCCGTCCGATAAAGTGGTTGTTTCCAACCATGCTGCCAGTGGACGTAGCACCAAGAGTTTTATCAACGAAAAAAGATGGGCGAGAGTAGCCGCTCTGATTAAACCAGGTGACTATGTGTTTATCCAGTTCGGACATAATGACGAGAAAAAGGAAAACCCGAAACTTTATACCGAACCGGGCGGCACATTTGATGATAACCTGCGTAAATTTGTGAACGAAACCCGTGCAAAAGGCGGTATCCCCGTTCTTTTCAACTCTATCGTTCGTCGTAAGTTCTGTCAGGACGCAGCAGGGCAGTTCACAGATTCCTTGCTGGATACACATGGCGAGTATCTCCTTTCTCCTAAGCGGGTAGCCGAAGAACTGAATGTGCCTTTTATTGATATGAATAAGATGACTCATGATTTGGTGTGTCAGATGGGACCGGAAAAGTCGAAGGAACTGTATATGTGGGCAGGTAAGAAGGACGATACACATCTGAATATCAAAGGTTCCCGCGTCTTTGCCGGAATGGCGATTGATGCGGTCGGTAAGAAAATTCCTGAATTGGGTAAATATATTCGCCACTTTGATTATGTGGTAGCTACGGACGGAAGTGGTGACTTCTTTACTTTGGATGAGGCTTTAAAGGCAATTCCTGCAAAGACGAAGTGTAAAGTGCTCGTACGCACAGGGCAATATGGTCCGAAACCGGAAATTAAGAACAAGTTGATAAAGATTACGGAAGATGAAGGCGTAACTTATGGGACTCCGGTAATTTAGCGAGAAATGCTACTTTCAAAGTTCAGAGAAGAAATAGAAGAACAATAATTCATTTTTACCACAATACTGGAACGGCTCATGTTTTCAAGACATGAGCCGTTTCCGATTGGTTTATAATTTAGTTCCTGTTAGTATATATATTTGTTTCTGATACCTAATGAAATTATCCCTAATGCTACATAAAACTATTCGTCTGACAGTTGTTGTTCTTTCGTCTAACAGTTGTCAGACGAATAAATTCATTCATGAATTTTCTTTGTTTACTCTTATTTGAACTTATATCCTCTGAAAGTTCCTTTTAAGTCCGTTCCGAAATAGAAACCGGGTTGTGTTGGTTGGTTATATCCTACGTTTTGGGTGGCAATGCTGATTCTGTATATCGGATCTTCCAGAAAAGTATGGAAACGGTAGTCAGTTGGGATTGTCGATACATACAGGCGTAGGGAATTGTTGTCTTCCGAGCGGAAAAGGACCTCCTCTCTCCAGTCGCCGATGATATCTCCTTGCAGGCAGGGGGTAGCTTTGGTACTGTTATTGGAGGCTACTCCTTCAAATTCGATGAACGGGATGAAACGTTTCTGTTCCCAGTCATATTTGCTGATATACGTTTTATCCAGTACTTCCCGCAATAGGTCTCCATCCCACCAGACAGCCATATTAATAGGGAAGCCTTTTGTTTTCGGAGCAATCAGTTCACCCTTGCAGTTGATAATGCCGCCCGTTCCCGATGACCATAACTCTACTCCAGGAGATGTCGGATCGATGTCGGCTGCCATACAACGGCCTATATCTCTGGAACTTTTAAGTTGCAGCAGGATTTCTCCCGTAGCGGCGTCACGGTAAGTACTTCCGTCACGTTTGTTTTCGTGGCAGGCCCACACTTGCAAACCTTTGCGGGTTGGATCGATTTGTGTCAGATGGAGAGCGTCTCCATGTCCGAGCTTGGTGGAGTAGAGCCCTTTGCCGTTATGGTCGATTGTACACGAACCATAAATAATCTCATCGCATCCGTCACCGTCTACGTCTCCTACGCGGAGATTGTGGTTACCTTGTTTGAGATAATCCTCGTTTCCGGGAGTATTTGTGTCGAATACCCACTGTTTTTTCAGTTTCTTTCCATCCCAGTCGAAGGCAGCCAGCACGATACGGGTGTAGTAACCGCGACACATCACTACGCTAGGATGGATGCCATCCAGATAGGCTATGCAGGCAAGGAAACGATCACTGCGGTTGGCGCGTGTGTCGCCCCAGTCTTTGGTATTGCCGCGAGCAGGGATGTAATCGGTGGTATAAAGAGCCTCACCGGTAAGTCCGGAGAATACAGTCAGATATTCGTTACCTTCCAGAATACGTCCCTGACGGGTGAGTTTGTTCTTCTTTTTGTCGAACACACCGGGTTCGCGATAGTCGGCTTTGGCGTTGCCTATCACTTTCCCTTTCCCGTCTACAGTACCATCCGAAGTACGTGCCACCACTTCCGCTTTCCCGTCACCATCCAGGTCGTACACCATGAACTGAGTGTAGTGTGCTCCGGCGCGTATATTTCTCCCTAAGTTAACGCGCCACAACTGTTTGCCGTCCATCCGGTAACAATCGATATATACTTCACCCGTATATCCGTCGTGAGAGTTGTCTTTTGCATTACTAGGTTCCCATTTTAGGATGATTTCATATTCGCCGTCACCGTCTACATCACCGATGGAAGCGTCATTCGGGCTGTATGTATATGTATCGCCTGCCGGAGTGATCCCCTCTGCCGGTTTCTTTAAGGGGATCTGCAGATAGCCTAAGGGGGCATTGGCGGGAAGCGTGTATTTCCCGTCGAGTAGATGCGTTTCTTTTCCTTTTACTACGGGACGTACCTCGTAGACCGCAGCTTTCTGACTGCTGTTCTCGTCACGAAATAGCGTACCCGTCACTATCGGTTGGGAGGTCAGTTTCTTTCCATCCCGATATATATTAAAAGCCGTTTCCATCGGGTCGGAAGAGAGATACCTCCATGAGACTACTACGGTTGAAGGATTCTCACGGATGGCAACCACACCTCGTCCGAGCTTTTCTTTTTGCAATTTTGAATAATTATAATTGGGCTGGGCGTTCATCGTTATGGTAGATGACAATGCGCATATCAACCAATAAATACATCGTTTCATATTGTTTTATTTTTTAGTTTCTATAAATTCCCGGTGGAAGAGCTTTTAAGCTGCATATTACACTTGTCATTGTGCTCTGAGATAATAGGGGTATTGTCCTTGGTATCCAGTGTGACCTCTGCCAGATTAAAGTTTCTGCTGTACCGGATTTGTCCCGCTTTCTGTGCTTGTGCTTCAATGGCATACAGGAAGAAGTTCTCCAAGCGTAATGTATCGTTCCATCCGGAAGCGGAGATAAATTCCCTTACATTGGTCGCTTTGATATGTGAAAGATATACATTGCGGAACTTAGGATAGCCTTTTTCCTCCGGAACTACCGGAGTAAGCAGTGTCTTCCAGTGCTCGGGAATTTCCTGATGGGAATATTCTTCGGGCAGTGTGCTGTAACTATATTGCGGATTCCAGTTCAAATCGGCGGCTAATACATTCCGCACGCTGTCGGCTTTCACACGGGTGATGTAGATATTCTCTATGGTTCCTCCCCGACTCATGGCACTTTTCAATCTCAAAACACTCCAGGTTCCCTGAGCAGTGAGGTCATGCCCCAGAATATTACGTATGCTGCCGGAAGTTTCGCTTCCGCAAGTGATAAGCCCTGTCCCTTTATGGGTGGTGCAATGACGTATCACTACATTCTCCGTTGGGCGGTTGACACGCAGCCCGTCTGTGCCTCTGCCCGATTTCAGGCAGATATTGTCATCGTTGCAATCTATCATACAGTTCTCTATCAGTATATTCGAGGAGGAATCGATATCTACCCCGTCCGTACTCGGCCCTCGTCCGTCAATATTATTGTTAATTTTGAGTCCGTTGATACTGCAATAGTCGGAATAAAGAATCTGGCAAGCCCAGAAACCTGTACGCATTAAGGTGAAGTCTTTTAAAGTTACGTCCGTACTACGTTCTACCAGAATACCTCGTACGCGTTTACAGTCGTAGTCCACAGCCCATCGCAAGCCTTTCGATTCGTACTCTCTACGCATTTTCCAATATTGTTCCCAAAACTTCTTTCCCCGACAATCGATTACTCCTTTTCCACTGATAGCCACATTCTTCTGTTTGACAACATTGATGACGGCGGATGGCCATACCATTTCAATGCCGGCAATGCGGGAACGAAACTCAGGATAATTATTAATGTCGGTAGAGGCAAGTAGAGTAACTCCCTTGTCCAGTAGCAGATTGACACCGCTTTTGATGAACAAAGCGCCTACCAGATAGTGTCCGGGAGCCAGTGTTACCGTTCCGCCTCCTGAAGCAGCGCAACTGTCAATCGCTTTTTGGATAGCTTCCGTACTAAGTTTGGTGCTGTCGGCTATCGCACCGAAAGAGTTGGCAGATACGATTGTTCCTTCCGGTTGCTTTCTGCTGCCTACACTGTCCGCCCAGTTCAAGTCCGCCTGCTTAGGGAGTTTTCCCCAGTCATAGGCGTTTTCCGCCTGTCTGCCGGAGTTGCAGGCGGTCAGGAATACGGTGGTTAGAAGAGAAGTAAGAATGCTGTTAATTCTCATTTGATCAACTTTAGATGATTAAGATTTATATGGAGCAATTGCCCTCGTTATTTTTTTCGACTAAATTAGCGGCTTTTATCAAGGAGGCGAATGGAGTGATGTACGAAAGCATGGATTATTTCTTGGGTGTTAACCGTGTGCGATAGAATGTCCATGAATTACATAAAAAGTCCATGCGTCTCTGATAATCGCAGTCTGAAGGCCTTCTGGGTGGGATACATGGATAGTCCATACAAAAGTACGATAGTCCATTCTTAACAGTATGCGTCTGCGCTTATCTTTGTGGCATAAATAAAAATTGTTCGTAACTCCATTTTAATTTTAAGACTATGATACACACATTGTTGAGTTTATGTAAGCAAAGTTTTGGTTGGCTGGGGACTTGTTGGCTGGTCTTGTTGCTGGTGCTGACAGGTTGTACTGATAGGGAAGAACAGTATGAACGTCCTTCCTGGCTGGAACCTCCTATTTACGATGTGCTGACGGAGAGGGGGAATTTCTCCCTGTATCTGCATGCAGTGGATAAAACCTTGTATAGCTCTATCCTCAAAGGAGCGGCTAATTATACGGTATTTGCTCCGAATGATGAGGCTTTCCGCCATTATCTTTCCGAACACAATTATTCTTCTATCGATGAAGTTCCCGTCGAGGTACTGACTAAAATTGTGGCCTATTCAATGGTCTTCAACCGTTTCGAGTCTGCCCGTTTGGGAGATGTACTTTCGAGTTCCGTATGGGAAGAAGGAAGTTCCGTAAAGAAACGTACCTCTTATTATAAGACTCTCTACAGGGAGACGATTGACGGAAAGGAGCAATGGGTTGTGGACAGCCCGGCAGATGTTACCACCGTGCTGACTCCGTATAAATATCTGCCTATCCTTACTTCAACATATTTCTCGCAGGGCAAACTGTTGCCAGTCGATTATGAAACATTCTTTCAGGGAACGGCCTATTCCGGTTTGCATGCGGCAGCCGGCAGTGTCATTAATAAAGATATCTATGCCGAAAACGGGATTATACATGAGGTATCGGCCGTCAACGAACCTTTGGATAATCTTGATGAAATGTTGAAGGCAAACGGACGTGAAGAGTTCCGGAATGTTCTGGAGACAAAAGTCGGGGATTCCTATTTGTTTATGTCTTATTTGCTTGGAGAGAATACGACGGAAGTCTATAAAAAGCTCTATCCGGACCGTAACATTTCGGCTGTTTATTGCAAGACATACCTTAATCTCCCCTACCTTCTTAATAACGAAGATTATAAAGGTACAGAGACCGCTACTACCGAACAGCAGGGGTATACATTGCTGGTTCCCTCCAATGAGGCAGTAACTCAGTTTGAAGAAACCGTACTTGCCCGTGCCCGTGTTGAGAAACTATCCGATCTTTCATTGACTACATTAGGTTATTTTCTGAAAGCTCATATGGTAGACCGTATTATCTGGCCTTCTCAGTTCGCGAATGAGCAGAATACCAATGGCGAATTTTTGAATGGGGAAGGAATAGACGGCCCCCGGCTTGAGGACTGTATCACAGGAAGTCACTTTGCTAGCAATGGAGTGCTGTATGATACGAAGGAAGTTGTTAAGAGCAAATATTTTAATACCGTCTATTCGGAAATTCTGTTGAATGAGGATTGCCGTACGTTGGCGGATGTGGCATTTGGCAAGTTCTTCACCGGTGACTGGTTGATAGAGCTGACTAAAAGTGCCTTGAACGGAAATAAAGAGGTAGATTATCTGTTGGTGTTACCTTCCGACAGGTTGCTGCAAATGGACGGATATTCGTATGATGAGATAAACGGTAAGTTTGTGAATGAGGATGCAAAGAACGCCGGACTTTCTTCAGTGGACGATCGTTTGAAGAGACTGCTCCGTATGTGTATTTTTCAGCGCACCAAAGGAGCGACGGAGTTGGAGGACTTTAATGGCTTCTCGGCTTTGGGATACGATGGTTACGGCTATGCGGTGAATGCTTATGGGGATGTCGTTCGTTTCAAGAACAATAAACTGCAAGGACTGGGCAATATTCTGGATGACGAAGAGGTGGAAGTGGAAGAAATGACGGATTTCGCTTACAACAACGGGCGGGTATTCAGAATCAAGGACGAAGATATTGCGGCGGGAAAAATGTTGCAATACAGTCCTCGCAAGACCGGTAGCGGGGTGGCTGCCTGGACAGATCCGACTCTGTACAGCCGTATTGCTTCATATACCGAGCAGAACAGCGATTGTCGGTTGTTCAAACAATATATGGATAGAGTGTATGGTGGAAGTGCCCCTTCTTTTATTAAGTCCGGAACTTTCTATACCGTCCTGATCCCTACCGATGCAGCTATACAAGCCGCTGTAACCGCTGGAAAGATTCCTGCATTACCTGTAGGTAGTGCAGAATTCTCTACAGAGGAAAAACCTTTGGTGGAACGCTTCCTGCAGCTGTGTTTCCTTAGCGGAACAGTCGTTGTGGATGATGGATTGCCTTATATGGAACCGGGAAAAAATAAGAGCCTTTCGTTGACAACGGCTTATAAGCTGACCGCTGCCGATGTGGATTTATGGTCTGCCAATACATTGGTAGATGTCTATAAGGATGAAAGCAACTCTTTGAAGTTCCGTTTTCAGGATATTAAGAGTAACAATTGGGTGAAAGTGGAAGGGACAGATCCGGTATCACCGGTACGTGGCGAAGGAAAGAGCAATTATATGGGACCTTTGTCTGTCATTCATGCAGTGGATGGAATTATCTGGTTTAAAACAAATCCTCAGGAATAAGAAAATCTAATATTTATCTAAATAAACACAATGATGAGAAAGAACTTATATCTATTCATCCTGTTGATGATAATATGTAGCATAACTACTCTGGCGACGGCACAGGTCACGAAAGTCGTGATTCGGGGTGTGGTGACTGCTGCCATTGATAAGTTACCTCTTCCGGGAGCGCACGTCATGCTTCTCAATAAAGACGGACGTGTGGTAGGGAATGCGATTGCCGATATGGATGGTAATTATAGTATGCGTGTGGAGACACGTGCAGGAGACAATCTTGTGGTTTCCTATACGGGTATGAAGAAAGCTACCATTCCCGTGAAAGGAAGGATGACGATTAATGTTGTGATGCAGGATGAAACTGTGATGTTGGAAGGAGCCACCATCGTTGCCAGTAAGAAAACCAGCAACGGAATGATGGACATCAACGAACGCGACCTCACGACGGCTATGGGAAAAGTTTCGATGGCAGATCTGGAGGATGGAATGACGGCACCCAGTGTGGAAGATGCTCTTCAGGGGCGTATCGCCGGTTTGGATATTGCAGCCAGTTCGGGCGATCCGGGTGCCGGAATGTCTCTCCGCATTCGTGGTACCACTTCTATGACAGGGTCTTCACAACCGCTTATTGTAGTAGACGGGTTTCCTTATGATGCGTCGGTAGACGATGACTTTGACTTTGCCACAGCCGACGAAGAGGAATATTCGCAGTTATTGAATATCTCACCGGACGATATCAAGGAGATAGCTGTCCTGAAAGACGCGGCTGCTACCGCTCTTTACGGAGCGAAAGCCGCCAACGGTGTATTGCTCATTACCACCAAACGGGGAACGGTAAGCAAGCCCCGTATTTCCTATACGTTCAAAGGAACGATGATAAATAAGCCGGAAGGTATTCAGGTGTTGTCCGGTGATGAATACACGACGCTGATACAGGAGGCTCTGATGAATAGCGGAAAGGTGTATGACCCTACTTCCGATCCTGAATTTGCTTATGATGTGAATCAACCATATTATTTCTACAACTATGGTCAGAATACGGACTGGTATGATGAGATTACCCATACCGGATTCAGCCAGGATCATACGGCTTCTATCAGTGGTGGTGGCGACAAGGCACAGTATCGTGCTTCTATCGGCTATTACAATGCCAATAGTGTTGTTATCGGAACCGGTTTGAACCGTATGAATGCCCGATTGAACGTGGATTATAATGTTTCCAAACAAATTAAGTTTTCTGCAAGCATGGCATATACCCGGACAGACGACCGTAAGAACTATATTTCCTATTTCTCTACCAGCCAGAATGTAAGTAACATGGCTTTCACACGTATGCCGAACATGAGTGTTTATGAGTATAATGAGATTGGTATATTAACCGATAATTATTTCACTCCATTGGAATCTCCTCAAGGAAAATGGAATCCCAGCAGTTCGTCGGGAGGCGTTTACAATCCTGTGGCGATGGCGAACGACGGTTATTTCCAAACACTTTCCAATAATGTGGTATCTAATCTCTCGCTTATCTGGCGACCTTTCTCATGGGCGCGTTATCAATCGGATTTTAGTTTGAACGTTTCCAATAACAAGAAGAACGCTTTTCTGCCGCAGACGGCTACCGGTCGCCCGTGGAATGAAGCGACAGTGAATCGTGCCGACGATCGTGACGGAGAAGCTTTCACCATTTATACGATGAACAAAATCGTCTTTACGCCGGACTTGGGCAAGATGCATAGTTTTCAGGGTTTGCTGGCGTTGACTACTTCAGATAAACGTTCTACCAACTTCCGCATGACCGGAGGTAATACGGCCAGTACTTATCTGAAAGATCCTTCCATTCCTTCCCGTTTGACGGGAGCGTCTTATCTGACTTCCACTACGACTCTTCAACAGGAGCGTTCGGTGGGTGTTATGGGAAGTATCCAATATAGTTTGCTCGATCGCTATATCATTAACGGAACTGCCCGCTACGACGGGAATTCCCGTTTCGGTAAGGACAATAAATGGGGGTTGTTTCCCAGTGTCTCCATGCGTTGGAGGGTTTCCGGTGAGCCGTTTATGAAACCTTGGCGGAAATGGCTGAATGAGTTGAGCCTTCGTGCAAGTTATGGTCTTAACGGCTCTTCTCCAAAAACGAACAACAATTATAAACATATCAGCCTGTATGAGCCATACGAATATTCTTATCTGGGTGAGGCGAGTGTATATCCTTCCAGCTTGGAGTTAAGCAACCTGAAATGGCAGACGAGTACCCAAGTCAACTTCGGACTGAACTTTGCTGCTTTCAAGAACCGTCTGAATATAGACGTGGAAGTTTATCAGAAACGCTCGAAAGACCAGTATTTCCAAAACCTGTCTCTTCCTTCCACGAGTGGATTCTCTAAAGCGGATGTCAACTCCGGCTCGATGGAGAACAAGGGTTTTGAGCTTTCGGTAAATACCGTTCCGTATCGTAATAAGAAGTGGAGCATTTCTTTCAACTTCAATCTGGCGCGCAACGTCAACTCAATTCTGGATGTGCCCGATCAGTATCCGATGCAAAAAGGAGTCTCTACTTCCAATGGGCAATATATCCGCCGTTTCGAGTTGGGACAGCCGATGGGGGCTATCTACGGCTTCCGTTATAAAGGAGTTTACCTGAACGACAACCAGACCATCGCCCGTGATGCGGCCGGTGAGCAGATATTTACTTATGATGCGAACGGCAACCGTACTCCTGTCAGAATGCGTTTTGCTTATCCTACCATTGATTATCAGTTTCAGGCAGGAGACGCTATTTACGAGGATATCAATCACGATGGAAATATCGACCATCAGGATATTGTTTACTTAGGTAATTCCAATCCGATACTGACAGGAGGTTTCGGACCGAATATCCGTTATAAGAATATCAGTGTGAGCGCCTTCTTCAATTTCCGCTATGGAAACAAGGTTATTAACCAGATGCGGATGAGTCTGGAAAATATGTCATCCTACAATAACCAGAGTAAGGCAGTGTTGCGCCGTTGGCGACATCCGTATGAGGATGAAGCGACCGCGCCGACTGATTTGCTGCCGAGAGCTGTCTATGGTTCGAAGAATGCTTACAACTATCTCGGTTCCGACCGTTTTGTGGAGGACGGTTCTTTCCTGCGTTTCAAATCACTAACTGTGAAATATACATTCGATAAGAAACGTTTGCAGAAAACATTCCTCAAAACCTGTCAGCTATGGATGACGATGAGCAATCTGTACGTTTGGAGCAAATACTCCGGCATGGACCCGGAAATAGCCCTGACTGGTGCTCCGTTTAATATCGGTTATGACCGTTCGCGTGTTCCGCGTACGCTCACAACTACGTTGGGTATGAGTGTCACTTTTTAAAACCGGAAGATTATGAAAAAGAAACTAACAAGATATATTACGATGTTCGTATTGGCTTTGCAAGGCCTGACAATTACCTCTTGCTCCGATTGGCTGGATTTGATGCCCAATGACGGTGTGCCGTTGGATGAGTTCTGGAAAACGAAGGAAGATGTGCGTTCGGTACTGAACGGTGCTTATTTATCAATGGCTTCCAGTGCTATGGTACAACGCTTGTTTCTCTACGGAGAATGGCGGGCGGATATGATCACTTCCGGAAAAAGGACAAACTCGAATGTGGTGAGTGTGTTCAACGGAGAGATCTCGATTGATAATAGTTTGCTCGATTGGGCTTCTTTCTATGAGACTATTAATATCTGTAACACAATATTGGAGTTTGCTCCGACGGCACAGGCCAATGACCCTTCGTTCTCTCCGGCTACCTTAAAAGAATATGAGGGTCAGGCGATTGCTATCCGTAGTCTGATGTACTTTTATCTGGTACGTGCTTTCGGTGATGTGCCGCTTATCCGTAAGGCATATATAAGTGCTGCTCAGGAAATGAGCGTTGCCAAAAGTAGCCAGAAAGAAGTGTTGGAAGCGATAGTCGCCGATTTGGAATCGTTGGAGACAGGCAATTATCTGCCTAGCCATTACAGCACTACCGATGCAGCCCAAAATAAGGGTAGAATGACCTTATGGGCGGTCAAGGCTTTGCTTGCTGATATTTATCTGTGGATGGAAGATTATGAAAAGTGCAACCGTAAATGCGAAGAGATCATTGCTTCCGGACAGTATACGCTGATTCCGGTTACCCGGCAGAAACAGGAAAGCGGAGAAGATGGGGAGGAGTCCGGCGTGACTATTTACTATCCCGACCCGTCTACATATTTCGCTCTGTTTAATCAGATGTATTACGAGGGTAATTCGATGGAAAGTATTTTTGAATTGCAGTTTTCTACAGAGAACCTGAATCCGTTTTATTCTATGATGAGTTCGGGAAGAGGTTATATCGGTATTAATACGGCCAACTTGGAGTCGAATATTTTCATTCCGACGGCAACGGGAGATATGTTCTTTTTCGATATACGCAATATTATTTGTCAGAATAAATCTTGCCTTTGGAAATATATAGGCGTTGAGCCTAAAGCATCCAGTGCGGAACGGGCACAAGCAGAATATACCGGTAATTTTATCATTTATCGCTTGGCTGAGATTTATCTGATGAAAGCCGAAGCCTTAACACAGATGGCAATTGCGGATAATGAAAATCAGGAGTTGCTGAAAGAGGCTTATAGATTGGTGAAAGTAATCAGGGATCGTGCGAATGCTGTGGAAACAACAGATCTAGGTGCGTCGGAGGGTTCTTATGTGGGCAAAGATATGGAGAAATTCATTTTGGATGAACGTGCCCGCGAGTTGGCTTATGAGGGGAAGCGCTGGTTTGACGTGTTACGCCAGGCCAAACGTGATAACTATGGAGGTGACAACCTTAACTATCTGATGACGTTAGCCGAACATAGTGCTCCGGCGAGCAAGGTGACCAGTCTGAAAGCGAAGTATAGGAATTATCACAGCCATTATCTTCCTATTTACAGTGAGGAATTGGATGCGAACCCGCTACTGGAACAAAATGAGTTTTATGCAACGAATTAAATCTATATGGACATGAAGAACAATATATTGCTGAACACTTTTTGGGGTGTTTTATCGCTTTTCTTTCTGAATGCGTGCGAAGACAGTCTGATGGGGAGTGTATATCAAACAACGAGCGAACAGATGTTGGATGAATATATGGACGAGCATTTGGGAGAGTTTCTTAAAATAGTGCATAAGTCCGATTATCGGGGCATGCTTCATGCTTATGGGGCATATACTTGTCTGGCTCCGACGGATGAGGCTGTGAGAAAATTCATGGAGAAAGAAGGAAAGACGATTGACGAACTGACAAAGGAGGAAGCGGATGCTTACGTCGGTTACCATATTATTGGCGATACGATTTCTTCGGCACGTTTTGAAGACGGCAAAATGCCGACTCCGAATATACGGGGATATTATCTGACTACTAAAACGGAGAGTGATGAAAGTGGGAATGTGTACGTAATGGTAGACCGTAAGGCACGGATGGTGACAAAAGATGTTTTACTTGGGAATGGAGTATTGCACGTGATTGACGCGGTATTGGAAAAACCGGAATTGACTTTGAGACAGCAAGTCGCTGTTTTACCTACCGAAAAGTATTCTTTGTTCAAAGACTTATTTGCCGAGTATGAAGAGTATTTGGCCGGTGTCATGACAAATGATACTACTTATACCGTTTATGTGCAGAGTAATGAGACTTTCAATGATGAAGGTATCCATAATAAGGCGGAACTGCTGGTACGTTTGAAAAAGAATATGGTGGGGATAGCGGAAGATGAATTGGTAAAGAACTTCCTGGCTTATCATATCGGAATAGGACGACGGTACATTGTTGATTTATTGGGAGGGACATCGGCCGTTATGACTAAAGTGGAGAATCAGGTGATCACCAGTACCATGGACGGACAGTCCATTGTGCTGAACCGGTTTAAGAGCGCTTCCAGTTATGAAGCAGGAATCGAACTGCTAAGAAATAGTGAATACACCGACTTGACTTGTGAGGACGGAGTGATGCAGGAAGTCGGAGGTTTATTGGAGATTAAGATACGTTCTGCCTATCGGGTGGATTTCGATATGTGTGACTTGCCGCAGATTAAATCGGATCCGGCCTATCGCAAGGAGACCAAGAAGTTTAAGATGAAAGACTTAAATCAAGATGTCAAATTCGAATCGGATAGAGGTAGCGGTAATCCGGATATTACTTATGGAGTAGTAAATATGAGTGATGATAATCCTTCGATGAATCTGAACCAACAGTATGTAAATGGTGATTATCTGACGTTCTCCATCACTACCGGTGGCTATGTGAAGGCCTTTGAGTTCACGTTACCTTTATTGATAGACGGTACTTATAAAGTATGGTTATGTTATCGCCATTCCAGTTCATCAAAGAGAGGACCGATACTGAAAACAACTTTTAAACAGGAAAACCAGGATGATCAGGTCTTAGAGAAAACAGCAACCATAGCACAGGTCAAAACGATTGTTTATGAAAAGGATGCGGATGGTAAGACTAAGCAGGACTTTCGTGGAGTGGATATGGTCAATCATGCGGAAATGGAAAGGGAATACGGGTGGAAACAGTATACCTACAAACCGGATAAGAGCATGAACAGTATTCTGTTGGGAACGATTAAAGTATATTCCAGTGGCCGCCATACGATACGTTTCGATATGGTAGAGAAGTATAGTGATAAGAATTATCATTTTGATATGATTCAGTTTATACCGGCTACGGAAAATCAAGTATGGCCGATGCTTGATATGAAAGGTAACCAAATAGAGGAGGATTCTCCGGAAATAGACGATATCTGGCCTTATAAATAAAAATCAACGGATAAATTAGTAGCAATGAAAACGAAACTCAATATAATAAGAGGTGTATGGCTGTTGGCAGTTGTGGTATTGATTACAGCCTGTAACAACCAGTGGGACAATCATGTGGAGGTAGATACTCCTACATTGGACGGAAGTGTGCTGGATGCCGTAAAGGCGAACAAGGATCTTTCTGCCTTTTATCTTTTGCTGGAGGAAACCGGTTACGTCAATATCCTGAATGGAGAATATGAGTATACAATTCTTGCACCGGATAATGACGCGATTTCAGAGTTGGTGGCAAATTATGAAGAAGGTGAATGGAATGAGCAGGAGAAACTTGCGATAGTGAAGAATCATATTGCTTTTGGTTTGTATAATATGAAGACATTAACTCAACCGGACAGTCGTTTGAAAATGATAAACGGAAAGAATCAATCCATGAGTACTGTGAGTTTTGACTCGGAACATTCAAATGTGCTTTGCAATAATGGAGTCCTGCATATAGTGGATAAGGCATATAAACCTTTGATGAATATTGATGAGTATCTGCAATATGTTCGGGGAATGTTTCCGGAAGAATACGAACAGTTGGACAGCCTGTATGCGAAAGCTACCAAAGTAATGGATACGGAGAGAAGTGTACAGACAGGGGTGAATGAACTGGGGCAGCCCGTATATGATACGGTGTGGACTACACGGAATTACTTTTTCGAGGAAATGCCGATTAATAATGAAGACTCTTCCTACACATTCGTTGTATTGAGAGATCTTAACTTCCAGGAGTTGAAAGCTAAATATGCGAGGTATATGAGTTTGGGTGACGAGGAACAGACCGATTCGCTGGTAGTTGACGAACTGATTCGCGACTTGGTTTTTAAGCAAGGGGAAACGATAGCCCTGAGTGGTGTGAAGGTAGATTTTTCAAAAGCGGCAGACTTCGTTCCTTCGCCGATAGAAGTCAGCGAATATAAAGCCTCCAATGGAGTGGTTCGTTTCTTGAATGGGGTGGATGTCAAGATGAAAGAGAATAAAATAAAGACAGTGGTGGTAGAGGCCGAAGACTATTTGAGTGCATACTCACCTTCTAAAGTGTACACCCGTTCACGCTCATCGTGGGCAAGTGGAGGAAAGGATGTGATGGTGTCTTCGCGGACTTACCAGAAGGATCCCGTTACAGGTGCAGAGTACTCTTTTGTTTTCAATACGAGTAATTATAACACGGATATGAATTTTTATCTGCTGTATGAAGTACGGTTGAACTCTGTTACCTATGACGTTTATTGGCTTTCTTACGATGATATGGCTGAACATATCGCAAAAGATCCGGCAAGTGAGGCTTCCACGTTGGTAGTCTGCCAGAAGATGTTTGCGGCAATGCCGGGTGATGCACAGCTTGCCCGCTCATCCGGTGGCTCGATACAAAATAACTATTGGGGAAACTCGGTTGCTTTTGCTGCTTATTCGGTAGCGGGAGATAAGACATACAGGGATTATCCGGTACAGCTTCGGAAATATACGTTGGATACCGGTAGCTCCTGAATGATTCCGAAAGAAGAAGTGGAAGGAGAAGAGGGATATGATTTCGATGTTCCGCGAATGGGCAAAGTACAGTTGATGGTTTGTAATACGGCCGGTTTTCATCCGTACTCCAAGGCCAATCAGAGTGGCGGAATGATGTTTCTTGATTATATAAAATTTGTCCCTCGTATTCCGGACGGTGAATGATACGGATGCAGATGAAACGATTAAAGGAAAGAAAATGCTATGAATAAGATAAAATATATATTTCTTTTGCTGGCTTGTGTGTTCGCTTTGTCTGCGAATGCGCAGAAGTTCAATAAGAAGATTCGTACGTTGAAAGTGAAGAAACGTATCGAGTATAAGGAGAAAGTGTCGGGAACAGTCGTGGAAGCGGCTACCGGAAATCCGGTTAATGGAATAAGAGTGACTGTCTCGGATATCAGTGCGGCAATGACGGATGAAACCGGAAAGTTCTCTATCAAAGTACCGTCTTATGATGTAGAATTGTTGATTTCCGGTCCCGGATACCAACAGAAAAGAGTTGCGCTGAAAGGACGGAACGAGGTGAATATACGTATCTATGACGAAACACATAAGAGTGTATTCGGGAATGTGACAACTCCGTTGAGGGAAGTGGCGGGAAGCCATCTTACTACTTCTGTGGTTCAGTTGGACGGTGATAACTCGTTAAATCCGTCTACCAGCGGTGAGACCTTGTTGCAAGGAACAGTAGCGGGTCTGAATGTGATTTCCCGTTCGGGAATGGAAAATGCGGGGATGAATATGTTTATGAGAGGATTCAATTCGATCTATGCAAATAATCAGCCTTTATTGATTATTGACGGGATGGTAATCGAGAATATTTCGGCCGGTACGTCCCTGATAAACGGCTATCTTTCCACTCCTTTCTGTGATATTGACGTGAAGGACATCGACCGGATTACCGTATTGAAGGATGCAACGACCCTTTATGGGGTGAAAGGGGCAAATGGCGCTATTGTTGTAGAAACAAAGAGAGGTAAAGATCCTGAAACACGAATCACAGCGCAAGCGGTGATGGGGATGAATATGAAACCTGGTAGTATTCCGATGTTGGATGCTGCTCAGTCGAAACGTTATCTGATGGATGTATATCAAAGTCGGGGATATTCTAGTAGTGATATTCAAAAACTGCCTTTCATAAATAATGAAAGACCTGTACAGCAAGCTTGGGGATATGAAGGTAATCCGGACTTCTATCGGTATAACAAAAGCACCGATTGGCAGGATGAGTTGTTTATAGAAGGTTTGAAGAATAACTATTCAATAGGGGTGACCGGTGGTGACGATGTTGCCGTGTATGCTTTGTCGTTGGGGTATCTGCAAAATGAAGGAGTAGTGAAAGGTACGGACTTTAACCGTTTCTCTGCAAGAATTAATACAGATATTACTTTTTCACAGAAGTTTATGGTACAGACAAACATGAATTTTGTCTATGGTAAGAAGAACTTGATGCAGGAAGGAAATGCGACTCCGTTGAATCCGATTTACTCTTCTTTGGTCAAGTCGCCTTTTATGTCAAGCTATGTATATAATGAACAGGATCAGCTCTCACCGAATTATGAAGATACGGACCTCTTCGGTATGGCAAATCCGGCAGCAGTGACCGGCAGTGTGCAGCAGGAAAATTCCAATTATGGTTTTACGGCTAACATTCATGTGAAGTATAATATATGGAAGAATCTGACTTTGAGCACGCGGTTCGGACTTCGTCTGACTAAAGCGAAAGAGAGTATCTTTCACCCGGGACAAGGGATTCCGTACGATGAGCTCCCTACTGCATTGGTGACAAACGAAATGCAATATCATACGGAGCGTATTTTCTCGCTGTTTGATGAAACGCGTGCCAACTACTTGTTCAAATTCGGTCCGGAACATCAATTGGATGCAACCGTAGGTTTACGATATGCCACCAATAAGGCGGAAGACGACTGGACGAAGGCGTATAATTCGTCGAGTGATGAGTTTAAATCTTTGCAGTCCGGTTTGGATGCATTGCGGCAGATGGGAGGGGCACTCGGAACATGGAACTGGTTTTCCATCTATGGCAATGCGGCTTACTCTTTGAAGAACCGCTATTTTGTCAATGCTACATTGTCGACGGATGCTTCCTCCCGCTATGGACAGAATGTCGGCTTCTTCCGGCTTTTCCCGGCTGTGTCTGCCGCTTGGGTATTATCGTCGGAGAAATTTATGAAAGAACTGTCATGGATAGACCTGCTGAAAATACGTGCAGGATATTCGGTAGCCGGGAATGACGATATCGGCAATTATACAGGGAGTCGCTATTATACTTCACAAAATCTGATGGGTAACTACGGATTGGTACGCGGCAACTTGGTTAATCTGAATCTGAAACCGGAGCGGGTGGGCAAACTGAATATTGGTTTGGATGTAGCGCTTATGAACGAACGTTTGTCTTTAAGCGCTGATGTATATCGCTCGAAAGTAAAGGATATGCTTACCTACTCTTCCGTGACTCCTTTTTCGGGATACTCGACTTATGTGGATAATGGAGGGGAAATGAGAAATATAGGAGTGGACGTGGCTGTCAATGCCCGCCTGTTGAATACAGCTTCCCTAAAATGGGATTTGGGGATTACCGCTTCACACTATAAGAACAAGGTAACCCGATTGAAAGGCGAAAGTTATCAGACAGAAATAGCTGGTGGTACGGTTCTGACAGAAGTAGGTAAACCGTTAGGAGTATTCTACGGATATAGGACAAACGGGGTGTATAGCACGGAAACGGAAGCGCAGACTGACGGATTGAACGTACGTTCCGGGTTGAAGGACCTGCCTTTCGGTGCCGGTGATATGCGATTTGTCAATATGAACGGAGATGAATATATCGACGAAAAAGATAGAACTGTGATAGGGGATCCTAATCCGGATGTCTATGGAGGATTGAATACCCGTATCTTGTGGAAGAACTTTACGCTTTCTGCGCAGTTTACGTATTCTGTAGGAAATGATATCTATAACTATACCCGTCAGACATTGGAGGCGATGTCCGGCATGGAAAACCAGACCAAAGCTGTGATGAACCGTTGGCGTATGGACGGACAAGCGGCAAGCATGCCGAAAGCTACCTATGGTGATCCGATGCAGAATTCCCGCTTCTCTGACCGTTGGATAGAGGATGGCTCTTTCTTGAAATTCAAGAATCTGACACTGGCTTATGATGTGCCTATCAAAAAGGGGATTGTTACCGGATTGCAGGTATATGCCGTAGCGGAGAATCTGTGCACTTGGACTGCTTACAAAGGCTATGACCCGGAGTCCAGCATTAGTACCAGTCCTCTGAGTTATGGAATCGACTCTTTTACGACACCGCAGGCACGTACTTTTTATATAGGATTAAAACTCGGACTCTAAATAAGGTAAACCATGAAATCAATAAAGAATGTCATCATATTGGGCGGGCTGTTTGCCTGTACGTTGTTCGGCTCTTGTGTGGATGCGGAACTGGAATCGGTAGTGGAATATAAGAATCATTATAAGACCCTCGATGATGCGAATAGTGCCATATTGGGATTGTATGGAAAATTTATGGGGCTGGCGGAGCAGACTATCGTTTTGGGAGAACTTCGTGCCGATTTGATGGATGTGACGGATAATGCATCTATAGAATTGCAGGAAATCAATGCTAATACTCCTTCTTCGGGAAATAAATATGCGGATATGACGAATTATTATTCCGTCATTCAGAACTGTAATGATATTCTGGCAGGCTTTGAGGATATGCTTGCCAATAATCGGTTGACACAGGAAGAATACTCGGAACTTTATTCGGATGTAGCAGCTCTTCGTTGCTGGACTTATCTGCAAGTAGGTATGTATTTCGGAAAGGCGGTTTACGTAACGAAGCCTACTGTATCCGTTGAAGATGCCTCGAAGCTGGAGCAACTGCCGAAAATCGGGTTGGATGAACTCTTGCCCCGTTTGATCGAATGTATGGAGAACTTGCCGACTTTGGAGGATTACCTGAATAGTGACTTGATAAAGTATAAACTGGATACGTATGACCTAAAACGATTCTTTGTTAACAAGCGTATTCTTTTGGGAGATCTTTATCTTTGGAACGGGAATTACCGGGAGGCTGCCGTGCAATATCGTAAATTCCTGTCTACCGACGAGAATAAGGCTTCTACGGCTAATGCGGTCAGGTATCGTTGCGGAAGCTATTCTACCGGTGGAGATACTTATTTTCAGGTCTTTTATGAACGATATATGGATGGCGATATGAACAGTTACAAGAATACCTGGCTGAATATGTTCGCTTTTCCGGCAGATAAGTCTGCTTTGTGGAGTGAGTTGATTTGGACAATAAGCTATGATCCGGCTTTTGAACCTTATTATCCCTTGATTGAACTGTTTGCCAATGAAGGAAAAGGAAAGTATGAGTTGATGCCTTCAGCCTATGCGGTTACCGACTTATGGGAAAAGGAGGAACAAAAGAACGGTGCGGAATTTGACGGACGTGGGCGTGACTCTTCTTACAAACTGGTAAATGGTGAATATGTAGTTCAGAAGTATTTATATGATTATGATCCGGCAAAGCCGTATGAGAAAAAGGGACGTTGGTTCTTGAATCGTGCCGCACAGGTGTTGCTACGTTACGCGGAGGCTGTGAACCGTTGTGGGTATACGAAACTTGCTTATTCGATTTTGAATGAAGGATTCAAAACAACTTACCGTTATACTCCGGAATCGGAAGCTAAAAGAGAATGGGACTGTGTGACTAGTTATGAATACGGACAGCCTTATCCGGAACCTTTTTACTTTGATGCACGAAGTATAGATGCGCCTTACTATCGTAGTCCTTGGCGTGAATTTACGGGAATTCGCGGTCGTGTATCGTTGAAAGCTAAGGAGATGGAACCGGAAGCCGGTGAAACAGATGTACAATGTATGGAGAAACTGTTGATAGAAGAATCTGCTTTGGAACTGGCTTTTGAAGGACATCGTTGGGGTGATCTGATTCGTGTGGCCAGACGTATGAATAAGGAAAAGGCAGGCTCCGGCAGTGAGTATCTGAAAGAAGTGATAGGCAGGAAATATGAGCGTTCGGGATTATCCATGCCGGATTTCTCATCTGAAGAGAAGTGGTATTTGAATGTATCAAAGTGAAAACGGGAGGGGCGATGAAGACTGTTTTAATACACTTGTCTGAAAATAAAGAACTAAAACGTTATTTTTGTTTGTTGATAACAGGGCTTTTATGTTTTGCAGTATATGCACAGGAGCGGGCTCATGTTGTTATTGTGGCCGGACAGTCTAATACCGATGGGAGGGTGCCTGTCTCGGACTTGCCGGAATATATCAGGAGTATGGGAATAGATAGTACCGGTTTCACGAAAGGGGCTTATAAATATTGCAAAATCTCACAGAATCGTGTGGATGGAAAATTTGTTCCTTTTTGGCCTCGTCGTAATCGTTGGGGCTATGATGCTGTTACCTATTATCTGTTGGAACAGTTGTATCAAAAAGACTTTTACGTAATAAAGTGGGCAGTAGGAGGCACGTCAATAACACCAGAGAATACAAGTTCTCGTGGAGGACACTGGTCTGCTGACCCGGCATGGTTAGCGCAAAATACTCCTACTGCGAAAAAAGGAAAATCGTTGCTCCTTTCGTTTGCCCAGCAAATAAGTAATAGTATAACAAAGACGCTGTCTCGCTTGCCGGAAGGTTACCACATTGATGCTTTCCTCTGGCATCAAGGAGAAAGTGATTCGGATTATGGTCCGGATTATTACGATAATCTGAAAAATGTACTGGCTTATGTACGTACTCATCTCACCCGGAAAACCGGTGAGGATTATTCGGAACTGCCTTTCATCTTCGGTTCTGTAGCCAAATCGAACAAACGTTATAATGCTGAGGTAGAAGCAGCGATGAAACGGTTGGCTTCGGAGGATAAGAATGCCTATCTAGTAGATATGTCGAAAGCTACTTTACTGAAAGACAGGCTTCATTTTGATAAAACATCTGCCGAGTATCTAGGGAGACAAATGTATGAGACAATGCTGCGGGTTTCTTCCGCGAACGTAACCGTTGCACAACCGCCATTTGATATTGACTTATGGGAGCAAGGATTACCTAATTCGAATGGTAAAGAAACGGAAGGGTACGATGATAAAAAGCATAATTATAAACCTTCTATCAGAGTTTTTCTTCCTGTCTCGAAGAAACCGGTAAAAGCAATTCTAATTTGTCCCGGAGGTGGATATGATCACTTGGCAATGAAAGATGAGGGGTACGACTGGGCTTTATACTTTAATAAACGGAATATGGCAGCAATCGTATTGAAATATAGGATGCCGAATGGCAATCCGGAAGTACCTGTCTCGGATGCTTGTGAAGCAATGCGTTATATTAGAGCATATGCTGAAGAATGGAATATTATTCCGGATAGTATCGGAGTAATGGGGTCATCCGCAGGCGGGCATTTAGCCTCTACTATTGCCACCCACGCTTCAGCCAAATTGCGCCCGGCTTTTCAAATTCTTCTTTATCCGGTAATTACAATGGAAGAAAAAAATGCGCATAAGGGATCAAAGAAGCAATTTCTGGGAGAAAATCCGGATGAGAAACTGGTGAAAAGATATAGTAATGAGTTACAGGTAGATAAAAGGACTCCGGGTGCATTTATTGCACTGTCAGGTGACGATCAAAGTGTGAAACCTATTCACTCGGAGAATTATCACAAGGCATTGAGAAGGTTGGGAATTGCTTCGGAAATGCATATTTACAGTAGCGGGAAGCATGGTTGGGGATACAACAAAAGACCATTTGCTCAACGTGCTGAAATGATGGAGGATCTGGAAAACTGGCTAATGACTTTATAAATGTGTATAAATAAGCTCAATTTAAAGATTATAGGTGTTGTTTGGATATACAGGAAAGGGTGGATATAGAGGTTTTTAGGTTGTTTGATAATTGGGATAGTCTGGACCGGGGAATATGGATTTGTTTTATTTCCGGTTCGGACTAATTTTATTATTCCAAAATTCTTCGCTATTTTTGTTAGACATTTATTATTAATCTTGAAATCTATGATGAAGAAAAGATTCCTGTTCGCTTTTATTTTGTTTCTAATCTCTGTTCTTAATACCTATGCGGGTATTGAATTACGTTCCCGCCAGATGAAAACGAGTGATGGATTGCCCAGTAACTCCGTACGGTATATGTACCAGGATAGCAAAGGCTTCTTGTGGCTTGGCACATTGAACGGATTAAGCCGCTATGACGGTAATTCTTTTCTGACTTTCCAACCGGGAAATGATGGGAAGCCATCGTTGGCAGATAACCGGATCTTTAATATCACCGAAGATAAACATGGTTTTCTGTGGATGGGAACTACTGTTCGTCTGTATAGCTGCTATGATCTGCAGAAGGCGTGTTTTGTAGAATATATGGAACCGGAGGATCAGGACCGGAATTATTCGAAACTATTCCTGGCTTCTTGTGGAGATGTCTGGTTGTGGCATCCGGATAACGGAGTTAGAAGAGTTATACATCAAGAAGAGGGGATATTGATTTCTACTGTATTTAAGACGGAAGCGGGAAACTTACCGGATAATCGGGTGAACTTTGTACGCGAGGATAATGACGGACGTATTTGGATCGGCACGAAACGGGGGTTGGCTTTGGTCGTAGACGGTGAGGTTAAGATCGTAGACCGTGCCTTACATTTTGTCTCTATGCTGGCTAATGGGGATAGAGTTTATTTCCTTACAGAAAATGGAGATATTTATTCTTATCAGGAAAAGACTCAGGAACTGCTGAAACAAGCTGCACTTTCTGCGGTTGCCGGAAAGATGTCTCTTACGGATGATTTTCGTATTAAAGATAAATGGGTGATACTTACCAGTACGGGGGTGTATAATTATGATCTCGTAAAATATACGTTGACTCCTGACACTCATTTGGATATAAAAAAAGGAGAAGTGATTTGTGACAATCGTGGAGACTACTGGATTTATAACCGCACGGGATGTGTTCATTACATTTCCGCAGCCACCGGTAAAGTAAAATCTTTTCAGTTTATACCGGAGGATAAACTCGACCATATTGATTTTGAACGCTATCATATTGTTCATGATTCTCGAGGAATCATTTGGATCTCGACTTATGGAAACGGGCTGTTTGCTTATGATCCTATTGAAGACAAGCTGGAACATTTTGCAGCAGGTATTACTGAAAACAGTTATATCAATTCTGATTTCCTGTTGTTTGTTATGGAGGACCGGGCAGGAGGAATATGGGTGAGTTCCGAATATTCGGGAGTAGCCCGCATTTCGGTTTTGAATGAAGGGACTACCCGTATTTATCCGGAAAGTCCGGAGCTGTTCGACCGTTCTAATGCTATACGTATGATAGAGGAAATGCCGAATGGTGATATCGGAATTACTACTCGTAAAGGTGGTCTTTTTACTTATGATGCGTATTTCAACCGGAAGATGGATAAAACCTATTACCAATCGAACATTTATGCGATGGAGAAGGATGCCGGAGGAAAGCTTTGGATGGGAACACGTGGCGAAGGACTGAAGATAGGAGAGGATTGGTATAGGCATGATAAGCTGGATCTTACGACACTATCCAACAATAATATATTTGCTATTTGTCGGGATGCTAAGGACCGGATGTGGATCGGGACATTTGGGGGCGGGCTTGATCTGGCGGAGCCTGCTTCGGAGGGTACCTATAAGTTCCGGCATTTTTTTCAGGGGAGATATGGGGTACAGATGGTCCGTGCATTTCAGGAAGATAAGAATGGGATGATATGGATGGGAACTAGTGAGGGGATTTGTATCTTCCATCCGGATTCTTTAATTGCCGACCCTGAAAATTATCATTGGTTCAGCCATACGAACGGAAAGTTTTGTAGTAATGAGATAAAATGTATTTTTCAAGATAGTAAGGGACGGATATGGACCGGAACTTCGGGGATGGGGCTTAATCTCTGCCAACCGGAAGATAACTATAATGTACTGAGATATGAACATTATGGAGTAAATGAAGGGCTGGTCAATAATGTAGTCCAGTCCATTCTGGAGGATAAGCATGGAAAACTCTGGATTGCAACTGAATATGGAATCTCCAAGTTTGATCCGGATACGAAGTCGTTCGACAACTACTTCTTCTCTTCGTATACATTGAGTAATGTATATAGTGAGAATTGTGCATACGTGGGGGCGGATGGCAGATTGCTGTTCGGTACGAATTACGGACTGACTATTATTGATCCCGAGCAGATAAAAAGCAATGAATCCTTCTTGCCGGTGGTTCTTACGGATTTATATGTCAATGGGATTCAAGTAGTTCCCGGAACTACGGACTCTCCATTAACACATTCGCTGGCTTACTCCGACAGAATGGAACTTAAATATTTTCAGAATTCTTTCCTGATAGACTTCTCTACCTTCGATTATTCTGATAGCGGACAGGCTAAATATATGTATTGGCTTGAAGACTACGACAAGGAATGGAGTGCTCCTTCCTCACTTAATTTTGCTTCCTATAAATATCTGAATCCCGGAACGTATATCCTGCATGTGAAGTCTTGCAATGAGGCTGGTATTTGGAATGATAAGGAGACAACTCTGACTATTGTGATCAAGCCTCCGTTCTGGAAAACAGGATGGGCTTTCCTCTGTTATGCTTTGTTGGTCATGGTCGCTCTGTACTTTACTTACCGGGTTGTCCGTAATTTCAGCCGTTTGCGAAATCGTATCAGTGTGGAGAAACAGTTGACTGAGTACAAACTGGTCTTTTTTACAAATATTTCTCATGAGTTCCGCACTCCGCTTACGTTGATTCAAGGTGCGTTGGAACGGATACAGCGTATCAGTGATATCCCTAAAGAATTGGTGCATCCTTTAAAGACGATGGATAAGAGTACGCAGCGTATGTTGAGGCTGATTAATCAATTATTGGAATTCCGCAAAATGCAGAATAATAAATTGGCTTTGTCGTTGGAAGAGACAGATGTGGTAGCTTTTCTTTATGAGATTTTCCTGAGTTTTGGTGATATAGCCGAACAGAAGAAGATGGATTTCCGGTTTAATCCTTCTGTTCCTTCCTATAAGATGTTTATTGATAAGGGAAATCTGGATAAGGTGACTTATAACCTGTTGTCGAATGCCTTTAAATATACTCCTTCCAATGGGTGTATTGTTTTATCCGTCACGGTGGATGAAGTGAAGAAAATGCTACAGATACAGGTTTCGGATACCGGAGTTGGAATACCTAAAGAAAAACAGGCTGAGTTGTTCAAACGTTTTATGCAAAGCAGTTTCTCTGGCGACAGTATCGGTGTAGGACTACATCTGACTCATGAATTGGTGCAGGTTCATAAGGGAACAATCAAGTATGCGGATAACGAGGGTGGTGGCTCTGTATTCACTGTCTCTGTTCCGACGGACAAATCAGTCTATGAAGAAAAAGATTTTCTTGTTGCGAATAATGCGTTGCTGAGAGAAGCCAATGCACATGATGTCCATTGGGCAGGGGGGAACGATTTCGGGGAGGAAGAACGTGAACTGCAGGAGTTTGGGAAAGTAGAAAATCCGTTGAATAAACGGAAGATATTGATAATAGAGGATGATAATGATATCCGCCAGTTCTTGAAAGAGGAGATCGGGGCTTATTTTGAAGTAGAAGTGGCTGCCGACGGTACATCCGGTTTCGAGAAGGCACGTTCCTATGATGCAGATCTGATTATCTGCGATGTTCTAATGCCTGGAATGACAGGCTTTGAGGTCACAAAGAAGTTGAAGTCGGACTTTGATACGAGTCATATTCCCATTATTCTGCTGACTGCTTTGAGTTCGCCGGAGAAATATCTGGAAGGTATAGAGTCCGGTGCGGATGCTTATATTCCTAAACCGTTCAGCATTAAGTTACTGTTGGCACGTGTATTCCAATTGATCGAACAGCGTGACAAGCTGCGTGAGAAGTACTTGAATGAGCCGGGAATCATGCGTCCGGCAGTCTGTTCTACAGACAGGGATAAGGAATTTGCCGATCGTCTGAATCTTGTTTTGGAGAAACATCTTTCCCGACCGGAACTGACTATTGATGAATTTGCTTCACTAATGAAGATGGGGCGTACCGCATTTTACAAGAAAATACGAGGGGTAACCGGTTATGCTCCTAACGAATACTTGCGTATCATCCGTATGAAAAAGGCTGCGGAACTGTTGCTTTCCGGTGAAAATTTGACAGTGGCTGAGGTTTCCTATCGGGTAGGTATCGATGATCCGTTCTATTTTAGCAGACGTTTTAAGATGCAATTCGGAGTCTCACCTTCTATATATCAGCGTGGTGCGAAGAATAATTCTTCTTCAGAAGAGCAACCTTTATAAATTATCCTGTATCTTTGTACGCAGAAAATAATTGTAAATATGAAGATAGAAGATAAACTTGTAGCGTCCGTCATCAACGGACTCAAAGCACTCTACGGTCAGGAAGTCCCTGAAAAGATGGTGCAGTTGCAAAAAACGAAGAAAGAATTTGAAGGACATCTGACTCTGGTCGTGTTCCCTTTCCTGAAAATGTCAAGAAAAGGACCGGAGCAGACAGCCCAGGAGATCGGTGAGTATCTGAAAGCCAACGAACCGGCTGTAGCTGCTTTTAATGTGATAAAAGGGTTCTTGAACCTGACTATTGCGTCGGCTACATGGATTGAGTTGCTCAATGAGATTCAAGCCGATGAACAGTACGGGTTGGTGCAGGCTACCGAGACTTCTCCATTGGTGATGATTGAGTATTCTTCTCCGAATACGAACAAACCGCTTCACTTGGGACATGTGCGCAATAACCTTTTAGGTAACGCATTGGCTAACATTGTGGCTGCGAACGGCAATAAGGTGGTTAAAACAAATATTGTAAACGACCGTGGTATCCATATCTGTAAATCCATGTTGGCATGGAAGAAATACGGAAACGGTGAAACACCTGAGACTTCGGGCAAGAAGGGCGATCATCTGGTGGGTGACTACTATGTATCTTTCGATAAGCATTATAAAGCCGAAGTGAAGGAACTGATGGCTCAATTTACAGCTCAGGGGATGAACGATGAAGAAGCGAAGGCGAAAGCCGAAGCGGAATCTCCGTTGATGCAGGAAGCCCGTGAGATGTTGGTGAAGTGGGAAGCCGGTGACTCGGAAGTACGCGGATTGTGGGAGATGATGAACAACTGGGTATATGCAGGATTTGATGAGACTTACAAGATGATGGGTGTCGGCTTCGACAAGATATATTATGAATCCAATACTTACCTCGAAGGAAAAGAGAAGGTGATGGAAGGGCTCGAGAAGGGTTTCTTCTTCAAGAAAGAGGATGGTTCCGTATGGGCGGACCTGACTGCCGAAGGATTGGATCACAAACTGCTTCTTCGTGGTGACGGAACTTCTGTCTACATGACACAGGATATTGGTACGGCCAAACTTCGTTTCGCTGATTATCCGATTGACAAGATGATTTACGTTGTGGGTAATGAGCAGAATTATCACTTCCAGGTACTTTCTATCTTGCTCGATAAATTGGGTTTTGAGTGGGGAAAGAGTCTGGTGCATTTCTCTTACGGAATGGTGGAATTGCCGGAAGGTAAGATGAAATCCCGTGAGGGTACAGTAGTGGATGCCGACGATTTGATGGAAGAGATGATCGCTACCGCTAAAGAAACTTCACAGGAACTTGGCAAGTTGGATGGCTTGACACAGGAAGAAGCGGATGATATCGCCCGTATTGTGGGGTTGGGTGCTTTGAAATACTTTATCCTCAAGGTTGATGCCCGTAAGAATATGACATTTAATCCGAAAGAATCCATTGATTTCAATGGTAATACAGGACCGTTCATACAATATACCTACGCGCGTATCCAATCGGTTCTGCGGAAAGCGGTCGAATCCGGCATTGTTGTTCCCGAACAAATCCCGGCAGGAATCGAATTGAGTGAAAAGGAAGAAGGACTGATTCAGATGGTAGCTGATTTTGCAGCCGTTGTGAAGCAGGCCGGTGAAGATTACAGCCCGTCTATTATTGCCAACTATACATACGATTTGGTGAAAGAATATAATCAGTTCTATCATGACTTCAGCATTTTACGTGAAGAGAATGAAGCGGTGAAAGTATTCCGTATCGCTCTTTCTGCCAATGTGGCTAAAGTCGTTCGTTTAGGAATGGGACTGCTGGGTATTGAAGTTCCTGCCAGAATGTAATATTCTCTTGAACAATATGTTATAAACGGAAAAGGTGTTGCTCTGATAATCATTACAACACCTTTTTTCCGTTTATTTTTTCTTTGGAGCCGTTTTCCTTTTCTTGGTTGTACCAGGCTCTTTTTCGTTCTGTGCCTTGATTAGTTCCAAGCAACTTTTCAATGTCAAATCCTGTGGAACAATATCTTTGGGAATCTTATAGTTGGAACCTTTGTAAGTGATATAAGGTCCGTAACGTCCGTTCAGAATCTCAAGTTCCGGTTCTTCTTCAAACTTCTTGAGGTGACGTTCCATCTCCTTCTGGCGTTTTTCCAGAATTAGTTGCTCCGCTTCTTCCAAAGTGATGGTCATCGGATCGGCTGCTTTCGGCAGAGATACATATACCTTGTTATGTAAAACATAAGGACCGAAACGCCCCACACCCACACTTACTGTTTTTCCTTCGTATTCGCCTAATGTACGGGGTAATTTGAACAATTCCAGTGCCTCTTCCAATGTAATGGTTTCCATAGACTGCCCTTTCTTCATTTGCGCAAAGCGAGGCTTTTCTTCATCATCTGCCGTGCCGATCTGTGCGACAGGACCGAAACGTCCAATCTTAACTGAAACAGGTTTGCCACTTACCGGATCTTCGCCCAATATGCGTTCTCCTACCTTATGTTCAGTCTTGATAGCCAGAGTGTTTTCTACAGACGGGTGGAACTTATCATAAAAAGTTTTCATGATGGAAGTCCATTGCGCTTCTCCTTCTGCAATTTCGTCAAATTCCTTTTCTACACTAGCTGTGAAGTTGTAATCCAGAATGTTCGGGAAATATTCAGTGAGGAAATCATTGACTACGATACCTGTGTCCGTAGGAAATAATTTCGCTTTTTCCGCACCGGTTATTTCAGTATGATTTTCGTCTTTAATCTGATTTTCTCTCAGGGTTAATACGTTGAACAGGCGTTCTTCCCCATCTTTGTTTCCTTTCTCCACATATTCACGTTGTTGGATAGTAGAAATTGTCGGAGCGTACGTAGACGGACGTCCGATACCCAATTCTTCCAGTTTGCGCACAAGACTTGCTTCCGTGTAGCGTGGCGGGCGTTGAGTGAACCGTTCGGTTGCGATGATAGGGCCGTATTCCAGTCGCTGGCCTTTTTTCAAAGGAGGTAATAAGCGGCTTTCATCTTCCTGTTCATTGTCATCATCGTAGGACTCACGGTATACATGCAGGAATCCGTCGAACTTGATCACTTCGCCGGTAGCTGTGAATACATCTTTGTTACCGCTTATGCTGATTGTAGCAGTTGTCTTTTCCAGCTCCGCATCTGCCATCTGGGAAGCGATGGTACGTTTCCATATCAAGTCGTACAATTTCTTTTCCTGTGCTGACCCTTCGATGGATTGGTTTTCCATATAGGTAGGGCGGATAGCCTCATGAGCTTCCTGTGCACCTTTGGTCTTTGTCTCAAAGTGACGGGGATGTACGTAGTTTTCTCCCATCATTTTAATGATAGCCTCTTTGCTTCCTATTGTTGCAAAATCCGAAAGGTTGACAGAGTCTGTACGCATATAAGTGATAAATCCCGATTCGTACAGGCGTTGTGCAAGCATCATGGTCTGCGCAACGGTGTATCCCAATTTACGTGCAGCTTCCTGTTGCAATGTAGAAGTGGTGAACGGTGCAGGAGGTGTTTTCTTTACCGGACGGGTAGTGATATCTTCGATTGTAAAAGTGGCTCCCTGACAAGCTTCGAGGAAAGCTTTTGCTTCTTCTTTCGTCTTGATGCGACGTGTCAGTTCCGCTTTCATCTCCACCGACTTGCCATCTGTGTCCGGAACGAGGAATATGGCGGTGACGCGATAAGCGGCTTCTGTCTTGAAGGCATGTATTTCACGTTCACGCTCTACAATCAGACGAACAGCAACCGACTGAACACGTCCGGCAGAGAGGGCCGGTTTTACTTTTCTCCAAAGTACAGGTGAAAGTTCGAAACCTACGATACGGTCCAGAATCCGTCGTGCCTGTTGTGCATTTACGAGGTTGAGATCAATATCGCGTGGTTGTTCGATTGCTTTTAAGATTGCGCTCTTTGTAATTTCATGAAATACGATTCGTTTGGTGTTTTCAGGTTTTAGTTTTAAGACTTCGTACAGATGCCAGGCAATAGCCTCCCCCTCGCGGTCCTCATCGGATGCGAGCCATACGGTTTCTGCGCTTTTTGCTTCTGCTTTCAGTGTACTAACCAGAGCCTTTTTGTCTGCCGGAATTTCGTAGTCGGGTTTGAAGTCCTTCTTTACGTCAATGCTGAATTCTTTTTTCTTCAGATCGCGTATATGTCCATAACTTGAAAGGACCTTGAAATCTTTCCCAAGAAACTTCTCGATCGTTTTTGCTTTTGCCGGAGACTCGACAATGACAAGGTTTTTCTGCATAATTCTTTCTTTTAGAATGGCTTGTACCATAATATTTGGGGACAAAAGTAAAAAAAAAGATTATATTATAAGGAGAATTTAATAAAATCTTAAGATTTAGCTTAGAGGGAGGATGCTTGCCGACTTATTTTGTTGCGGATGAGGGGGCTTCTTTTATTTTTTTGAGAAACTCTGTCGGTAACATTCCAAATTGCTTTTGAAAACATTTGGCAAAGTAGGAAGAAGAGCTGAACCCGACGAGGAATCCTATTTCGGTAACCCGATATTCTCCCTCCACCATCATTTTGCAGGCTTTCTTTAATCGAGTGACCTTGATGAAATCATTGGGAGTCATGCCAATAATACCTTTGATTTTACTTTCCGTATCCGTGTTGGCTGTCAGCAGAATGACAGGAGCGTGGGAAACATTGATGTTGCTTTTAATTTTCCCACAAAGTTCGAACCCGTCCATTTCCTCCATTATCACATCACTGATGATGAGGTCAATGTTATTTTTTTCAAGGATTTGCAACGCTTCCTCTCCACTCGAAGCCGATATGACAAAATTTAATACTTTTATCACTATGTTACTAGTATTTAGGAATATATTTATTCTGTTATATCAAACTTACGTTATTTAGTGAATTAAAATCATTTTTTGCAGTATTAGTATCATTTAGTATAGATAATATGGCTGTTAAATAGAATACATTTGCAATATGTGAAAATCGTATGGAAAACACGGTTGATATTGTCAAACTGCAGATTCTTATACCTTATATATGTGAAGCACTATATTAACCATATAAATTTAATGTATCATGAAAAATTTATTTTTTACTTTACTGTGCTTTTGCTGTGTGCTAATGCAGGCGCAGGATAGTAGAGTTACTGTTGGTGGAACAGTAATCGATGCAGAGGGAATGCCCGTAATCGGTGCTTCCGTGATTGTGAAAGAGCATCCGGACATCGGTTCTATCACCGATATTAACGGAGAATTCTCTCTGAAGGTACCCAGTCCTACTAAAGGCCTGTCTCTTGAAGTGAGCTTTATTGGTTACGCTACTCAGAAAGTTGTCATCGGTACCAAGACTCAGTTTAAGGTTACGATGAAAGAAGATACCCAGTTGCTGAGCGAAGTGGTGGTAGTGGGCTACGGTACACAGAAGAGAGCCAACCTGACCGGTGCCGTGAATACGGTAGACATGGATCAAACCATCGGCTCCCGTCCGGTTACCGACCTGTCTCGAGGGCTTCAAGGCGCAGCTCCCGGTTTGATGGTAACTTCGGCGAGCGGTGACATTGGCGAAGCTGCCGACATCCATATTCGTGGCGTCCACGGTTCGCTAAATGCACAGTCCCGTCCCCTGATTCTGCTCGACAACGTAGAAATATCTGATATGATGATGGTTAACCCGAATGATGTGGAATCCATATCAGTGCTAAAAGATGCCGCTTCCGCTTCTATCTACGGTGCACGCGGTACTTGGGGGGTGATTCTGATTACCACCAAAAAGGGTGCTAAGGGTAAGCCGAGACTCTCTTACGACAACAGCTTCGCATGGTCGTCGCCCGTGAATACTCCCGAGATTGCCGATGGTGATTTGGGTGTGGAATATATGCTAGCGGCTTTGAGAAAGACTGCTCCCAACACGTCGCAGTTCAATATCCTAGGTGCTTATTATGACGATACCAGTGTGGAGCGTATCCGCCAGTGGAAGGAACTTTATGGCGGTAAGAAGCTGGGTGACGAGATGGTGTACGGACGCGACTATGAAATCCGTGACGGTCGTCCCTACTTCTATCGTCCTTGGGATGTAGACGACTTCCTGAACAAGGCTTCTTTCCAGCAGAAGCACAATGTCTCTATCTCTGGTGGTGGCGATAAGTACTCTTTCTTCGGTAGCTTTGGTTTCCTCAGCCAGGACGGTCTAGTTAAAATTGCACCGGAATCGGATAACTATACCCGCTTCAACGGTAATATACGCATTGAGGTGTCGCCTGTCAAGTGGTTGAAACTGCGCGGAGGATTGATGTATACCCACTCGGACAAGCGTTCCCCCCAGTTTCGATTGAGTGGTTCGAATGAATATTGGTTCAACTTTTACCGTTATCCCGAAACCTATCCGTACGGACTTATTAATGGTCAGCCCTTGAAGAATATTCGCACGGAATTGGAACAGGCCCATATGAATCACAAGCTAACCGACATGAGTCGCTTCCAGGTGGGCACCACACTAACCTTTATGAAAGGTTGGACTGCCGATTTCGATTATACTTATGTGTCGAACAACGGACACGACAAGCGTGCGGCAACTCCCATTTCCGGTATCAATTTGTGGAGCGATCCCACACTGACTAAATGGGAATCGAGCTTCTTCCCTGCCGAAGACTGGTTGTCGCTTAGCTCTTCCTGGAGCAAGCGCCAAGTGGCCAAGGCCTATTCTACCTACGATACTAAGTTTGGTAAGCATGGCATTAAGTTAATGGTGGGTATGGATGCCGAGTATGCTTACTCGGAAAGCCAATTCTCTAAGCGTTTCGGCCTGTACGACCCTACCAAACCCGAATTCCCCTTGACCGACTCGGCCAATATGGAGGCAAGCGGTGGTGTGTCACATTGGAGCACATTGGGATTCTTCGGACGTGTGAACTATACTCTGATGGACCGCTACCTATTTGAGTTCAACCTTCGTCGTGATGGCGCTTCCAAATTCAGCAAAAACTGCCGTTGGGACACCTTCCCCTCGGTTTCTGTCGGATGGTTGCTTTCTGAAGAAAAATGGATGGAACACTTCATGGAAATCAGTAAGATGTCGTTTACTAAGCTCCGCCTTTCTTGGGGGCGAATCGGTAACAACAATGTGGGCAGCCACAGTTACCTGAGCACCATTAGCAATGGTCGTTCTAACTGGTGGATAGGCACAACCAATCCCATCTCATTCGGCGCTCCGAGTGTTGCAGCCACCACGCTGACTTGGGAGCCCGTGGAAACTATCGACGTGGGTATCAACACCAAGTTCTTCGACAATTCGCTCGACATCGAGTTCGATTGGTACAAGCGCACCACTCGCGACATGGCGGCAGCTGGTGAAGAGGTGCCACTCTCTTTGGGATCGGCTGCTCCTGCCCGTAACTTCGGTGAGATGTCTACCATGGGTTGGGAACTCTCTATAGGTTACAATAAGAAATTGAATAAAGATTGGTCTATCAGCATACAGGGAAGCCTGTCCGATGCGACCTCGAAAATCACCAAACATGCTAACAAGGAAATCAACATCAAAGAAGGCGGTAACATTGGTCTGAACTACGAAGGCAAGATTATGGGTGAAATCTGGGGATACGAGACCGACCGCCTGTTCCAGGAAAGCGACTTCGACGGTAATAACGGCGAGGCAAACGCTATTTGGTATTATGGTTCCAACACTCCCAACCAGGATGCTTTGAACACGGCCAACCAATTCCACTACGGTCCGGGCGATGTGAAGTACAAAGACCTGAACGGCGACGGTAAGGTGGACTACGGAAAGGGAACCAACTTGGACCACGGTGATATGAAGGTAATCGGCAACACCACGCCTCGCTACATCTTCGGTCTACGTGCCGGATTCACTTGGAAGGATATCGACTTTAGCGCCTTCTTCCAAGGGGTGGGCAAGCGCGACTATTGGGGAACAGGTTCGTTGGTGATTCCTTGCTTCACCAAAAACGAAGCTCTGTATCAGAACCAAGTGACCGACTATTGGACTCCCGACAATCCAGACGCATTCTATCCTACGCCTCGAGATGCCGGTGCTAACAACCACAACGGTAACTGGCAGCCCCAGACACGTTACTTGCTGAATATGGCTTATCTGCGCTTTAAGAACTTGACGATAGGTTACACCTTCCCCAAGCAATGGATGCAAAAGATTTCACTCTCTTCGGCGCGCATTTTTGTGAGCGGTGAAAACCTCTTTACGCTCGACAATCTTGATGTAACCATCGACCCGGAAATACAGCAGAGTAGCAAGGCAACCGACACAAAGAGTTTTGGACGTACCTATCCCTATTTCCGCACGTTCTCTGTAGGTATTCAAGTTAAACTTTAAAAAAAGTCCGATTATGAAAAAGATATTTTTGATTTCACTTATGGCTCTGGGAATGGTGAGTTGTGATGATTTTCTCACCAAAGATCCCCTTGCTTCTTTCCAGGACGACGACTTCTGGTGCAATGAAAACAACGTGCGAGGTTATGCGATGGGCTACTATGCCGCACGTTTCCCCGGCTATGGTAGTGGTGATAGTGGTGGTGTGATGTCGCAGCGCCAGGCACTGAATGATGACTTTACCAATACCACTCTTTCCGGATTTGCTTCAGCTCCGGTAGTCAAAGGCGGCAGTTGGGGCAGCCACATGACCAACATCCGCTGCGACAATATTTTTGTGGACCGAGTGGAGCGTGTCAAGGATTGGAGCGAGGAGGCCGCCAACCATTGGCGCGGAATTGCCCGCTTCTTCCGTGCATACGATTACATACAATTTGTTAATGCCTACAAGAATGTTCCTTACTACGACCACGAACTGACCGTCGAATCGAACGACCTGTTCCGCAAACAGGACGACGTGTTCTACGTAATGGACAAGATACTTGAAGACTACGACTTCGCTTCGAAGAACGTATTGATAAGCGATACCAAAACAGGTCCCAATGGTCAGGTTATTACCAAAGATGTGGTCGATGCCTTTATGAGCCGTCATATGCTGTTGATGGGTACCAAGTTGAAATATGACCCCGCCACGACATCGGGGCAGATGGAATCTGTAGCCAAATACCTGCAAGCTGCCAAAGATGCCGCTTGGAGGGTGATGTCGTCTAACCGTTACAAACTGTGTCCGAGCTTCCACGACCTTTTCTCTACACTCGACATCAACCAGACAGCTACTGTAAAGCAGGAGATGATTCTATGGCGGCAGTATGAAACCAGCCAGGTGACCCATGCCATTATGACTTACGACCGTAGCATGACTGTGCAAGGTCATTCCGGTACCAAGGATTTGATTAATTCTTACCTGTGCCTTAACGGTATGCCTATCAAGACGACTACCGGTGTGAACCCCCAGTTCAAGGGCGACAAGACCGCTACAAACGAAATGACCAACCGTGACCCGCGTCTTAACCAGACCTTCGAGAATGATTACTATGTGGAGTATGGCGAGTATCCAGGCTATGCAAAAAGCGGTTACAAGCGTTGGCTGTTCCTGAACAAACAACACGAAGACGATCTTGAATCAACCCAAAGTTTCAACGTGACCGATGCCCCTATCATCCGTTTGGGAGAAGTGATGATGAACTACATCGAAGCGGCTGCCGAATTGGAAACGATGGGTAAGTATACGGTGACTCAAGACGATATTGATGCCACAATCAACCAGTTGCGTACTCGCGCTAGCTTTGGCGGCAAATTGGCTAAGTTGCAGATTGTCGGCGGACAACCAGCTGTAGGCGGTGTGGTGTTTGATGATGCTGACCGTGACCAGGACGTTCCTGCCCTCTTGTGGGAGATACGCCGTGAGCGTCGTGTAGAGTTGGTGTATCAGGGCTTCCGTCTGAATGACCTGAAGCGCTGGCGCAAGATTAACTACTTGAATTCCGATCTCTATCCTAAAAAGGTTATCGGTTGTTGGTTGGAGAAGAACGATCAGTATAAGGGACACATCTTGTGTGACGAAAACGGTATTGTCACTTCAAATGCCGGTAGTACAAAAGGTGCAGGTTACTTGAAGGTGTCTATGACTCCTCGCAATGCTGACAACGGTTATGTACTCGACCGTAACTATTGGGAGTGCGTACCTCTGTATGAGATAGACTACTACAGACGCAATGGTAGCCATCTGGAACAGAATCCGGGGTGGCCGCAAAGTGGTGGCACTGACGAAGAGTAAAACATGAGTTTTTTTAATCTAACAAGAAAAAGAAATGAAAAGTTTATATAAAATAGGATTGTATATAGGGATGGTGGTGCTTGTCACTTTTTTTCCTATGGGTTGTGACGACGACGAGGTGAACACAGCTTGTCAGGTAACGTTGGTGACCAACCAAAATCCGGGTAGCGAAGGAGACATTCTTCAGTTTACTGTGCAGGCAGGTGAGTTTCTTGCAGAGCCTGAAATGACTCGTGCCAATTATGAATTTGCAGGCTGGTATACTGACAAGGCTTCGGCGAACAATACCAAAAAAGATGCCGAGATGAAGTTTCCAGCTTATGATCTGAAAACAATGCCCATCTATTTGGATGTGACACTGTACGGTCGCTGGGTGAAATAAAATCTTTAAACTATAATCCTGCCTACCATTTGCCTATAAAATGTGTGGGCAGAATGAACTTAAATACGTAAAAGAAATGAAATGGAATATACTTTTGTCTTGTGCTGTTTTGGTTGCAGCATCGGTGTTTGCTTCTTGCTATGAAGATGAGCATCAACCTCCCAAAGTAGTTGGAGGACAACCGGGTGTGGATTTTGCGATAGATGGCCGTAAAGTAATTACTGATAATTTTTTAGGTTTTGGTACGCAGTATAACAACAATCTCTACACTACACGTACTTATGAAAGTGACGGGGTGACGGAAGAGAATGTGAAGGAACTAGAAAAGAAAGTGTTGGAATTAGGTTCCCAGTATGTGCGTATATTCTTTGATAAAAAGTGTTGGAGTGATGTGTCCGGATATAATCCTGAATACAAGACTTCTTTTGTACGTACTGTGGAACTGGCTCAAAAAACAGGCGCTTTGGTGAATGTGACTTATTGGCATTCTTCTCTGCCGGAAGATATGGGCCGATTTGCTGATGAAATATACGATTTGATAGTAAACAAAGGTCTTACGTGTGTAAAACAAATCACGATTCAGAACGAAGTCAATTCTACCAAGATTACACCCGATGACTATCGTGTGCTATATGCAGTATTTATTGACCGTTTGGAAGAATTGGGCATCAGGGATAAACTTCATATAGTCGGTGGTGATTTGGTTCAGGATAATCAGAAGACTTGGTTTGAATATATGGCAGCCAATATGTCTACACTTCTTGATGGCTATTCTTCACATATTTATTGGGATTATTGGGATAAAGTTAAGCCTGTTGACCGTTTGAGTGGTGTGGCTGACCTTTTATCCAAGATGGAAGGAAATGGAATCAAGCCTTGCTATATTACAGAATATGGTGTGAGAGGTGAGAAATCCGGCGGTGCATTCAATGATCCAGGTTATCTGCGTGGAACGAATACTCCGATAGGTTGGACTAACGAGTGCGCTTTCCGTCATGTGACATTCCACATCAATGCACTTAATTTAGGCTTTGCCGGCTTGGTGAAATGGGATTGCTACAAAGCTAAATATGATAACGGAAATCAATATTTCCCGGTAATCGGTTCAGGTGAGGATGGCTATCCGTTGTATCCTTCTTATTGGATGACTTGGGCGTTCATTCATTCCTGTAAACCCGGATGGAAAGTGCTGAGTACTACTTCACTGACTAATTCTACACATAAGTATTGTGCTGCAATGAGTGATGGTAGTTCAAATTATACCATTTATGCACAGACTACCGCCACAGTTCAAACACCTTTTGTGGTTTCCGGCGTTCCAGCCAACATGAAATTCCGTGTATTGGCATGGAATGATGACTTGATGGGTGGGCTTACCGAATTGGAGTCTGTAACTTCGGATGCAAACGGCGTGGTGTGTTTCAATGTAAAGCCTGACGGTTTTGTCACGCTTACGACCATGAATTTCACTCTCCCTGAAGGATTGGAATAACATTAAGATAAAGAGAGTGTGGCGGAATTTTTGATTTTTACTGCACTCTCATCTTTTTATTATCAGCAAACATAACACCCTTAAACAAATACGAAAAATATGAATAAGACTTCAATATCGCTGTTACTTTGCGCAGCCATGATAGCGGGTGACGCTGCTGCGCAAGACCCTACAACACCTCGTGTTTCAAAGAACTATTTTCCCGTATCTGTACAGTTCACGCCCGTTCCTTCGGGCAAAGGCTGGCGAGATGAGCGTCCTCCTTTGATCGATGAAACCATGCGTGAAACAATTCACAATATTATTTTGCATGGATGTACACACATTGCCGCCGGCGAATTCTCCAATGGAGGAGCCAATGCAAAGGTCTTTGACTATGCGCAGAGTTTGGGCATGAAACTTGATTTTACTTCCAATGGCGTACAGCTTTTCCGCCGGAACGATCCGCCTAAATATTGCGTATATTCTCCGGAATACCTTGATTCGGTACGCACCCGCATCGAACCGGTATTGGGCAGCGTGAAGAAAGTGACCAATCCATTCACCATATTCCCCTTTATGGACGAGCCTTTCCATGCCGACACCACTTCATTCGATTTCCGCGAACCGGTGAAGAAGGCATTTAAGAAGAAATACGGCTATGCCATGCCCTCATCGTATTATGCAGCCAAACGCGACCCTCGCAAACACTTAGACTTTATCAATTTTCAATCGTTGACTTTCGTTGAGGCTTGGCGTAAGATTTATAAAGAAGTGAAGCGATACGACGCTCGTCCCTTGGTGGTAATGACTCACGACAGCCACAACACCATGGGTGGTGGAGTAAACTCCGATTCCAAATATGCCGTAGATGATGTGTTCCATTGGGGAGGCGATTTCGTAGACATGTTCTTGTATGACATCTATCCTTATACGATGTTCGATTATCGTTACGGTGAACCTTCACAGATACGCAAACCTCGTATCAGCCAGATGCACTACACTATGGCTCAAATGCGTAATCTCACTACGACTTATGGAAAGAAATTAGGCTTCTGGTTAGGCACTTACAACGAAGGTTGGTTTCGTCGTTACTTGAACGAGGAGATGCGTAAGCAATATTGGATGGAGCGCGAACTGGCTTATACAGCCATTGCTGGCGGTAGCGATTTTATCATTACCGGTATCAACATCCCCTCTGATGCTCGTCACTGGGATGACTTTGGCAAAGCCATGCGTGTTGTGCAAAAAGTAGGTGGCGCTATCGCTGAATCGCAAAAGCCCAAAGCCCATGCCTGCTTCCTCTTCCCCCGTACACAATACGTACAGATGCAGGAAGAGTGTTTCAATATCGGGCAGACCTACGAACTCTGTCTTCGTGCATTCGGCGAATTAGATATAATACATGAAGAACAGATAACCGACGATAAGATGAACGGTTACGACATTCTGGTCATGGCCGATGTGAAGATGTTGCCTAGGGAAGTGGCCGACCATATTGCAGACTTTGTGAAGCGTGGCGGTGTAGTTATATCAGATTGTGTCCCTCAAACCGATTCCTATTTCGCCCCTCTTGAAAGCATGAAAAAGCTTTTTGGCGTAAAATCTGCCGCTACCCACCGTGTAGAGCAGAAAGGTACCTGGAATCCGTTCTCGATGCTTCCGGCACGATGGGCTTTTGTGAAAGAAACTCCTGTCAAACCGGTGAAGAACTACGATCAGGGCCAGGGCAAGGCCTATGGCCAGGACTTGAGTTTCCGTGTAGTGACTCCCCGCAACTGTGTGGTCGCTGATGCTAAGGTGGAAACCACGTTGAAATCCGGTTTCCCTTTGTTGCTTTCCCGTAACGTAGGCAAGGGCAAATGCTACCTCTTTGGTTTCTGTTTGCAAGACACTTATTTCCAGACTTGGATGGACGACGATACAAAATCGCGTGCAGAACTCCAGCAACTGATGCACGATGTATTTGCTTCGACCGGCGTGACATCGCGTGTGTATTCTTCCAATCCCGACATGGAAGCAGGCGTGCGTTTGCACGGCAATGAGGCTTATTGCTTTATAATCAATCACGAAGCCGAAAATGCGACAACCGATGTAATCCTTCGCGATTTAGGTTTTGAAGTAGGTCAAATTATGGATGTGGAATGGGGACGTGCTGTCGATTTTGTTCGTACTTCCGATGGTGGTGTACGCTTTACGGTTATGGCTGTAGAAGGTACTCCTACTGGTGTGACCCGTTTGCTTAAAATCACTCCTAAAAAAAAGTAATGAACTATGTTTAATAGATTGCGTATACTGACATTCATGTTTATCACTGCTGTTTTAGCAGGTACGGCAATAGCCGCACCTGCCGGAATGGTGCGGAGCGAGTTGAACAAAGGCTGGCGTTTCCGTCAGGCCCGTTTGCAACAATGGCGCACAGCTATCGTGCCTGGTGTGGTTCATACCGATTTGTTGGCACACGGGTTGATAGAAGACCCATTTTTCCGCCTAAACGAACGTGCCGCCCAATGGGTGGACAAAGAAGACTGGGTGTATGAAACGACATTTGACATACCCGTCAATATGTTGGGAAATAGAAACTACCGCCTTGTGTTTAACGGACTCGATACTTATGCCGATGTTGAACTCAATGGCGAAAAAATACTCTCGGCCGACAATATGTTCCGTCGTTGGCCGGTGGATGTGTCGGACAAGCTGAAAGAGAGAGGAAATGTGCTGCAAGTCTATTTTCACTCGCCTATAAAAATAGATATTCCCAAGTGGGAGGCGTTGCCTTATCACTACGAAGCCGGTAATGACCAGTCGCAAAACGGCGGTCTGTTTGGTAAGCAGGTCAGCATATTTGCTCGTAAAGCCGGCTATCACTACGGCTGGGATTGGGGACCCCGCTTGGTTACATCGGGCATATGGCGTCCCGTTGTGTTGGAGAGCTGGAACGATGCCCGCATTGAAGACTTGGCTTTCCAGACCAAATGTCTCGGCAAGCGCAAGGCAGAAATGGTTTGCATAGTAGAGGTGAACAGCGAAAAACCTGTAAGCGGAGCACGGATCAAGGTGTTGGATGCTGACACTAAGACCCTTGTAGGTAGCAGTGTCTGCAATTTAAAACAGGGAGCAAACCATGTCAATGTAAGCCTTGAAATAAACAATCCCCGCCTGTGGTGGTGCAACGGATTGGGCAAGCCGGAACTTTACAACTTTCTAACGGAACTGAGTTTCAATGACAAGCTGGTAGACAGCCGTAATCAGACTACCGGTATCCGTACCATTGAATTGGTTCGTGACAACGACAAAAACGGGCAGAGCTTCTATTTCCGCCTTAACGGTGTGCGGGTGTTTGCCAAGGGTTCTAATTACATTCCTTCAGACAATTTCCTGCCTCGTGTAACGATGGCCGATTACAAGAAGACTGTTGACGATGCGGTAGCTGTACACATGAATATGCTACGTGTGTGGGGAGGAGGCATTTATGAGAACGATGAATTCTATACCCTTTGTGACCGTAACGGACTGTTGGTTTGGCAGGATTTCATGTTTGCATGCAGCCTCTATCCGGCCGAAGGTAAAATGCTTGAAAATATCCGTCAGGAGGCTATCGATAATGTGAAACGTATGCGTAACCATCCCTCACTGGCCGTGTGGTGTGGTAACAACGAAAACCAGACAGCTTGGTTCAGTTGGGGGTGGAAAGAAAACTACGAACGTCAGAACAAAGCTTATGCCGAAAAAATTTGGAAACAATATTGCGACCTGTATTTTGATGTGCTCAACAACGTGGTGAACGAATATGCTCTTGATGTTCCTTACACTCCTTCCTCTCCGTTTGCAACCAAAGAAGTGGCACAGGAAAAGAATATCGGTGACCGTCACTTTTGGGGCGTTTGGACCGGTGCTTTCCCGATCATCGCTTATCGGGACGAGCGTTCCCGTTTTTTCAGCGAATACGGTTTCCAGTCGTTCCCCGAAATGCAGACCGTAAAACGCTATGCACCCGAACAGGAAGACCAAGACATCTTGTCAGATGCCATGATGTGGCACCAGCGTGGTGGTCACAATGCCAACGAACGCATACGGAAGCACTTGCAGAATGAATATTGCGAACCGCAAGGCTTTGAGAATCTGCTCTACATGACCCAGATACTTCAGGCCGATGCTGTGAAAATTGCCATGGAAGCACATCGTCGCGATAAACCCTATTGCATGGGTACACTGTATTGGCAGATTAACGATTGCTGGCCTGTGGCCTCGTGGAGCAGTCGTGACTATTATGGTCGCTGGAAAGCGTTGCACTATTTCGTAGAGAATGCTTATGATGACATTTTGGTATCACCCGTCGAACGTGACGGACGTTTGGAAGTGTGGGTTGTAAGCGACCGCAGGGAACAGGTAAAAGGCCAACTTGAGGTTACTGTGTACGACATGAAAGGTAAACGGGTAAACGGATTTACACGCAATGTCCGCCTAAAAGCTGATGAAAGTCTGAAGGTGACCGAGCGGGAAGTGAGAGGTTTGATAGGTAATTATGCCCTCGGTGATGTGGTAGTGTATGCAGATTTCAGGGTACATAGTGAAAAGAAACATTATATGAACAATTGCTTTCTGACCAAGCAGAAAGAGATGAATTATCAGAAGGCAACCATTAATCCGGTGATAGAGCCCAAGGAATATGGTTTCCGTGTAACATTGCGTACAGATGCTTTTGCACGTGGTGTGTTTATGGAACTTGATGGTCAGGATTATTTCTTCAGCAAGAATTTTTTCGATCTGCTTCCCGGTCATCCCGTGACATTCGATGTGGAGACGAGCCTGTCACCACAAGACTTTGAAAAACAATTACGTATTAAGACACTTAGAGATGCTTACAAATAATGTAATATATAAAATATCGCTTGCGGCAGCAGGCGGTGCCTTATTGGGAGGTTGTGCGACTTCTGTCGATAAAAAATTGAAGTTGAATCATATAGAAGGTGTGAAACCACGCAATGTGGTGTTTATCCTTTCCGATGACCATCGGTACGATTATATGGGATTCTTGGAAACGATTTCCTGGCTTGAAACCCCCTGCATGGACAGGATGGCCCGTGAGGGTGCGTACATACAGAACGCATTTGTTACTACATCTCTCTCTTCGCCCAGCCGGGCTTCTATCCTGACTGGACTCTATTCGCACACACACAAAGTGGTAGATAACAATGCTCCTCTACCCGAAGGTTTGACCTTCTTTCCCGAATATTTGCAAGCCGCCGGGTATGAGACCGCTTTCTTTGGAAAGTGGCACATGGGCAACGATACCGGTGAACCTCAACCCGGCTTTGACCATTGGGAAGGCATACGCGGACAGGGAGTGTACTGGGATCCTGAAATCAATATCAATGGTGAATGGAAAGAATTCAAGGACAGTACTTATTTGGGAGATTTGTTGACCGACCATGCAATCGATTTTATCCGTAAACAGCACGCAGCCGACAAACCTTTCTTTGTGTACTTGTCGCATAAAGGTGTTCACGACCCGTTTCAGGCTCCTAAGAGATATGAAGGGTGCTATGCTGATAAGGAAGTTCCGCTTCCGGCTTCGTTTGAAAATCCTCACTATGGTATTGCGCCTACACCCAACAAACCTTCGGAAGCGGGTAAACCGCTTTCGGGTAAAGATTATTATGGAGAGCAAATGAAACCCGATTGGGTGAAGATGCAACGTGAAAGTTGGCATGGTGTGGATTACTGTTACAACGGTCGTCGCAACTGGAAAGATGAAGTACGTAAATATTGTGAGACTTTGCGTGCTGTGGACGAAAGTATCGGTCGTGTGATAGACAGCCTGCAAGAAATGGGTTTGGACGAAAGTACTGTGGTTATCTATATGGGTGACAATGGTTTCTGTTGGGGTGAGCATGGATTGATAGACAAACGTCAGTTCTACGAAGCATCGGTACGTGTTCCCATGCTGATTCGTGCTCCGGGCTTGTTCCCCGCCGGGCAGACATTAAAGCCCATGGTGCAGAATGTAGACATCGCTCCTACGATACTATCGTGTGCCGGCTTAGACAAACCTTCTCAAATGGTGGGTGAATCGTATATCCCCTTGTTGCAAGGGAAGGAGATACCTTGGCGTAACCGCATATTCTATGAATACTATTGGGAACATGAGTATCCGCAAACACCTACGATGCATGGTGTACGTACAGACCACTATAAGTATATCCGCTATCATGGTATATGGGATACCAACGAATTCTATGATCTGGATAAGGACCCTGATGAACTGTGTAACCGGATAGCTGCATCTGAGTATCAAGATATAATCAAACAATTGGATGCTGACCTTTACGATTGGTTGGAAACGACCGATGGCATGTCTATTCCTCTGAAGCGAACTGTGCGCCCACATGGTGATCATCGCAATGAGGGTAATTACTAAAACCTGTGATATATGAAGAAAAATTCAATTTATACTTTATTCTATCTATTTTCTCTGTTGCCGTTCTCTACGCAAGCGCAGCAAAAGACCGAGACGTACCGTCCATTCCCTTTTAGTCTGCAATATTTCGAAATTGCGGAGGATAAGGAATTCGTGTCTTCTACATTGGACGACTTACGTGGACATGGTGTAAGCAATATCTGGATACGCGATTGCAAAAGCTCCAAAAGCAATGACATCGTGAAGCTCTTCCAAAGTGAAGGCTTTCAGATAGATTTTATGACGCATGGACATGAGAACTTTATCCGCGATGAGGCTCCACAGGTCAGTGTGTATGACCCGAAATACGAAGAAGTGGTGCGCAAGAACGTGAAAAAGGGTCTGGCGCAGTTGGCTCAACTCACCCGTCCCGACTATGTGTTCCCTTATATTGACGAGCCGTTTCATCGTAAACCGTTTTTAGACTATTCTGCCGCTACTCGTGTCGAATTCAAACGCCGATATGGTTATGCCATGCCTGGAAGTTTCGAAGAGGCTTGCAAGAATCCACGTAAGCAATTGGATTTTCTGAATTTTCAGTCGCTTATCTTCCGAGACGGGTGGTTGAAGACGGCTAAAATTGTGCGTGAATTCGATCCGCGTGTACGGATTGCCATGACTCACGACAGCCACAATGTGTATGGTGGCGGTGTAAACTCGAATAGCCGGATGGCTATGGATGATGTGTTCTATTGGGGTGGTGATTATGCCGACCTATTCGTTTATGATATTTATCCTTATCTGACTTTTGATTACCGTTACGGAGAAACCGGTGTGTATCGCAAGCCTCGCATGAGCCAGCTGCACTACACCATGGCGCAGCTGCGTAACATGACCACTGCTTACGGCAAAAAGATGGGATTTTGGGTAGGCACTTACAACAAGGCATGGTTTGTGCGTTTTCGTGGCAAGGAACGTGCCGAGCAGTTTTGGTCGGAGCGCGAGGTGCTTTACACTGCCATTGCCGGAGGAGCGGATTACATCATTTCCCCTTCCGACTATATGGGGCATAACTTGCCGGTAGACCAAAACCATTGGGATGAATACGGCAGAGGCATGCGTATTATTCAAAAGGAGGGGGCAGCCATTATCGATGCTCCCAAGGTAAAGGCTAATGCTTGTTTCCTGTTCCCTCGTACCCAATACCTGCTCACTCAAGAAGAATACTATAATGTAGGTTTGAGCTACGAATTGTTCCTGCGTGCTTTTGGCGAACTTGACATTTTGCATGAAGAGCAAATTACTGATGATACTTTAAACGGTTATCAAGCCTTGGTGCTGTGCGATGTAACCCTGTTGCCGGAAAAGGTGGCGGAACGTATTGCCCGCTTTGTGGAAAACGGTGGAACAGTGATAGCCGACTGTGTGCCCCAAATGAACGAACACAAAAAGGCAAGCGATACGATGAACCGTTTGTTTGGTGTGACCGATGCCTCTACCAAACGTGTGAAGCGTGAAGGACAGTGGGTTCCCTTTGTCAATCTTCCTGCCAAGTACTCATTCCCACCTGCAAATAACGTGACAGACAGTGAGTATCAGTTTGATGCCTGGAATGAGATGCAAATTGTGTCACCACGCACTTGCAAGGCAACCGAAGCAACCGTAAAGGGCAGTTCGAAGAACGGCACGCCTATGATGCTGACCCGTAAACTAGAAAAGGGTAATGTCACGCTTTTTGGATTCTGCATGCAAGATACCTACTTTCAGGCTTGCAAAACGGATGATCAGGTTACACTCGATGCCCTTTATAATTGGGTGCGTAATGCCTTTGCCGAGAATGGAATAACGTCACATGTATATTCTTCCAATCCGGATGTGGAAGCTGGCTTACGTTCGTCCGATAAGGTGGCTTACCTGTTTGTAGTAAACCACGAAACACAGCTGGGCGACAGCAAGGTTGCTTTGCGTCAACTTCCTGGCAAGGTAGCTAAGGTTCTCGATGTAGAAACCGATTGCCCGGTGGCTTACACTCTTGCGGTAGATGGTATCGACTTAAATCTGAACGTGCCGTTTGGGAAGACCCAACTGATTAAGATAACTTATAAAGACTAATAACTTATAACTTATTATTATGAAAACCAAGAAATTATTACTCGGCTTGTCTGCTCTGTTGGTGAGTAGCTTGGCTTTTTTCTCGTGCAGTGATGATGAGAAAGAGATTGTAAGTAGCGGTAAAACTACTCCGAAATTAGGTGCTGTGACAGTAAATGAATCTTCTATCACGCACAATGCGGCTATGGTAACGGCGGAATTGATAGATTGGGGTGAAGCTGCTTCTAATTCGGCTGGTATTTGTTGGGCATCTACTCCCAATCCTTCAGTAAACCAACAAACCAAAGTGAAAATAGATATGTCTGACCCTGGTAGTTATGAGTATACAATTAAAAATCTGCTTCCAGAAACGAAATATTATGTACGTAGTTTTGCACGTAATGAACGTGGTTTGATTTATAGTGAACAGCTGGAATTTGAAACCAAGGCAGAGTCTCCTGAAATGATGGATTACGTAGAAGTTGGTAATCCCGAGTTGATAGGTGAACCGGGTAAGGTTAATGCAGATTTAAAGTCTGCTATAATTAGCAATGGTGGAGGTACACTGAAACGTGCGGGTTTTGTGGTGTCAGAAAATCCACAACCTACGGTTGATGATAAGGTATATGAATTGTCTCCAGCCAAGGTTGGCAATTTTGAACTTTCCATTTCTTCGCTTCTTTCCGGTACTACTTATTATGTACGCACGTTTGGTGAAAATGCGAAAGGTGTTGTTTATAGTAGTGAAGGAATATCTTTTACCACACAAGAAGCTGATATGTCATTAAAGGGCAATTGTGGTCATTTGCTGATTGGTGGTACTATCGAGGTTCCTTTGGGCACTTTGGGCAACTTGAATGACAAGGCAGAGAAGATTATAGAAAGAGAATACAACGTGGTACAAATACCGTGTTATCCTGTTGCTTGGAACAGCTGGGTTGCTTTGGAAGATATGAACTTGGATGCCCAACGTCAATATGTTGACTGGTGTCAGGAACGAGGTATCAAGACAATCGGTCATTTCTTGTTGGCTGGTCCTCAGGCTTATTATCCCGACTGGTTCCTTAATAAGGCTTGGACTATGGAAGAATTGGAAGCCGCTTTAGAGAATCGTATAAAGACTGTAATTGAAAAGATGGGCGGTGACAAGGTTGATATGTGGACCGTAGTAAACGAATCTCTGAATAAAGGTGTTTATGAAACATGCAAATGGAGTGCTTTAGGCACAGTTCCGTCATCAGCGGGAGGTAAAGATATTCCTGCTTATATTATTAAAGCTTTTGAATTTGCAAAAAAATATGCTCCTAATGCAGAATTAATATTGAGCGAACGTAATTTCTTGATGTCAATGCAGACAGATAAAAATGCGGTTGAGTTCCGGAAACTTGCTTTGCATTTAAAAGACAAAGGCTTGTGTTCTACGGTAGGCGTGCAGCTCCACCAGGTTCAAGCTGCGGCAGGATTTAATAATCCAGAAACGATGGCAGGTTGGGCACAGTTGGCAAACCATGTTAAATGGTTTAAGGATAATGGCTTTAAGATTCTAATCAATGAAGTGTCTATATCCAAGGCTAAACAAGAAACAGACCCGGCTTTCACTGCTGCTGAATTAGATTTGCAGAAACGTGCTTATATGAAGTTTATGCAAACTGCTATTGATGCAGGTGCGGATGGTATGCTCTTCTGGGGACTTGGTGATGGATATAACTTTTATCGTCAGTGGGATGAATGTAACTTGTATGACCACAATCGTGACCGAAAGCCTGCTTTTGATGGTGTTCTTGAGGTGCTAATGGAAAAATTCCCTGCCACAGAATAAACATATAAAAAACAAAGCACATGAAGATATTGTATAAATCAGCATTGATTTTTTTGTTAGCGACAGCTATGCCCGTTATGGGCATAGCTACCGCATCCGAAATAAGTCATGTACGATGTGAATATTTGGAGAATCCGATTGGTATTGATGTAGTGGCTCCTCGTTTCACATGGGAAATCTCGGCCGAGCGTAACGGAAAGCAAACAGCTTGTCGGCTAAGTGTGGCTACCAATGCCCAATTGTTGAAACGAGGTAAGGCCGATGTGTGGAAATCGGAACGCATGACTACCGATATTCCGCGTATCGTGTACGAAGGTCCTGCCTTGCATGCGCATACTTGCTATTATTGGCAAGTGGAAGTCTGGTGTGGTGGTCGCAAACTAACCTCGCCCATAGCAAGTTTTGAAACAGCCAAATTTGCTGCAACCGATTGGCACAATGCTAAATGGATTAGCGATACGTTTGATAAGGAATTCCGTAAGGCTCCCTTGCTCCGCAAAAACATCAGTTTGGAGAAGAAGGAGATAAAAGATGCCCGGCTTTATGTGTCGGGAATAGGCTATTACGAATTTTTTATTAATGGAGTCAAAGTTGGAGACCGTAAGTTGGACCCCGGTTATACCCATTTCGATAAGCGGGTTCTCTACTCAACTTACGATGTGACACAGATGTTACAACAAGGGGAAAATGCGCTGGCCGCCGAATTGGGTAATGGTTGGCTGAATATACAGTCGTTGGCTGTATGGGGATTTGAAAAGGCCCGTTGGCGTATGCGCCCCCGTATGATAGCGGAACTGCACGTAACTTATGCTGATGGAACGGAGCAAACCATTTCCACAGATCATACTTGGAAGACCAACAGTGGCGCCAGTGCTTTCAACAGTTTGTATAGCGGTGAGGTGTATGACGCGCGTTTGGTGCACAAAGGCTGGATGCTTTCCGGTTTCGACGACAAGAAATGGATGCCGGCTGTGGAAGTTGAAGCTCCTGCCAAGGTGCTGACTTCGCAACAGATGCCTCCCATACGTGTGGTGCGTGAGGTGAACCCCATCAGTGTGAAGAAAATCGATGATTATACTTATGTATATGACATGGGGGAGAATATGACCGGAGTATGCCGCCTTCAGGTGCAAGGTCCGGCTGGTACGTGTGTCACCTTGGCTCATGGTGAATTGGCGTACGATGACGGAACACTGAACCAAGGCAACATTGAGGTCTATTTCAATCGAGAGAAGAATGAATTGCCTCAACACAATACCCCATTTGAACGTATACAGACCGACACCTATTTCTTAAATGGCAATGGGGTGGAAACCTATGAACCCAGCTTCACTTACCATGGTTTCCGCTATGTCGAGGTGGCTTCTACTCGCCCGTTGAAACTGACCAAAGAGAGCTTGACCGGACTGTGCATACACACCGATGTAGAGCCGGTAGGCAGTTTCGCCTGTTCCGACGAGGTGCTGAACAAGCTGGTGAAGGCCAGTTGCAGTTCGTACTTGGGCAACCTGTTCAGTATTCCTACCGATTGCCCACAACGTGAGAAGAACGGTTGGACTGCCGATGGTTATGTAGGCATGGACTACGGCCTACTCTATTACGATGGCATAACCGTGTATGAAAAGTGGATGAATGACTTTATCGATAACCAGCGTGAGCGTGGCGACATTTCCGGTATCATTCCAAGTGCCGGATGGGGATATGCCGACTGGATTGGTCCTGTATGGGATGCCGCCCTCTTTATTATTCCCAACAACCTGTACAAGTATTATGGCGATACGCGTGCCATAGAAAGAGTGTGGAACACTTGTGTGCGCTATCTGCAATACCTTAAAACCCGTGAGAAGGACGGTAAGCTGACTTATGGTATTGGCGATTGGGTGTTTTATAAGGCAAAGACCGACACGCATTTTACTTCTACTGCTTTTTATTGGTTGGATAATGTGCTGATGGCTAGATTTGCCGACCTTACCGGTCACGACGGGTCTGAATACCGTGCCAAGGCCGATGCGCTAAAAAAGCTTATCAACGACGAATGGTTTGACAGCAAGAAGAATCTATATGCCAATGGCACGCAGGCTGCCCAGTCGGTGGGGCTGGCTCTGGGGCTGGTACCCGAAGATCATGTCCAAGCAGTAGCGGATAATTTGGTGAATATGATTCGCAACAATAACCACCAACTTGATTTTGGTATGTTGGGCAGTAAATTTGTACCAGCCATGTTGGTGAAGTATGGTTATGCCGATGACGCTTATAAGATGATTACCCGTCCCGAGGCTCCCTCGTGGGCAAGTTGGATACGCCGCGGTCTTACCACTTTGCCCGAAACTTGGGTGTTGGCTAAGGATTTTAAGGATGCCTCACTCAACCATGCATTCTTGGGCGACATATCGGCCTGGATGATGAATAGCTTGGCGGGTATCAATCCCAATCCAGAGAAACCGGGATTTGCCGGTATCATTATTCGTCCGCAGTTTGTCAAAGACATTTCGTGGGTTAAGGGTGAATACCGTTCTGTACGCGGTCTTATCCGCAGCGAATGGAAGCGTGAAGGAAACCGGGTGAAACTGAATATCACGATACCGGGTAACACCGAAGCTGAATTACAACTGAGAGACAAGTCCGTGGCTCTGAAAACGGGCACTAATCAATTAACAATAGATTTATAATATGAACACAAAGACATGGGGCGTTGCTGCCCTTGTATGCTTGACAATGTCTGTGCAATCTTGCAGTGACGACACACCGGCATACAAAAATCCGAACAATCCCGTAGAAGTGCGTGTGGCGGACCTGCTGAAGCGCATGACGTTGGAAGAGAAAGTTGCTCAGATGCAGGACCTGTTTTTCAAAGACTTTTCGGTAGAAGGAAAGGTGGATGTTGCCAAAATGGACTCCGTGCTCAAAGGTATGAGCTATGCTTCGGTGTTTGGCTCGAAGCTGAGTGTGGAGCAAATGGAAGAGAGCATGTATGCTATCAACAAATATATGGCCGAGCACAACCGCTTAGGTATTCCCGTTTTGGGCGAAGCAGAATCTCTGCACGGACTGATTCATGATGGTGCCACCATCTTTCCGCAGGCTATTGCGCTTTCCAGTACGTTCAACCCGGACATCACTCATCGGGTAGCGACCGTCATAGCGCAGGAAACGAAAGCCACAGGCGTAGACCAAGTGCTTTCACCAGTGCTGGACCTTGCCCGCGAACTGCGTTGGGGACGTGTAGAAGAGACTTACGGTGAGGATCCTTATCTGGCTGGCCGCATGGGGGTGGCTTATGTATCCGCTTTCAATAAAGAAGGTGTAATGACTACCTTGAAACATTTCTTGGCTCATGGTTCGCCTAACGGTGGTTTGAATTTGGCCTCGGTAGCCGGTTGCGAACGTGACCTTCGCTCGCTTTACCTCAAACCTTTCCAGGCTGTGATGCGTGAGGCTATGCCTTACAGCGTGATGAACTCGTACAACTCATACGAATCAATTCCGGTGGCTGCGTCTCGTTGGATTCTCGATGACATCCTTCGCGGTGAGATGGGCTTCAAGGGATATATCACTTCCGACTGGGGTTCGGTGGATATGCTTCGCTCTTTTCATCACACAGCCCAAGACAAGGCGGAAGCTGCCCGGCAGGCTGTACTTGCTGGTGTGGACGTAGAGGTGGATGGCGACTGTTACGAAAAACTCGACAGCCTGGTGCGTGCTGGAGTTTTGCCGGAGAGCGAAATTGACAAATGCGTGTCGCGCGTGCTGACCGCCAAGTTTGCTATGGGACTTTTTGATAAGGACTATACCAAACGTGCCGACCTTTCCAAGACTGTGCATACCCCCGAAGCGGTTGAACTAGCTTTGGAAGCCGCTCGCGAATCGGCCATCCTGGTGAAAAACGAAAAGAATCTGTTGCCGCTCGATGTGAACCAGCTTCGTTCTGTTGCCGTAATCGGTCCCAATGCGGCCCAAGTGCAGTTTGGCGATTATATGTGGACGAACAGCAATGAGTTTGGTGTTACTCCATTGCAAGGTATCGAAGCGATTACCCAAGGTAAAGTGAAAATCAATTATGCTAAGGGTTGTGAGATTCATACTCAAGACCGTAGCGGATTCGCTCAGGCTGTGGCTTCTGCCCGTAACAGTGATGTGGCATTGCTTTTTGTAGGTGCCATGAGTGGTTCGCCCGGTCGTCCTTGGCCCAACTCGGTGAGCGGTGAAAGCTTCGACCTTTCCGATATTAGCCTGCCTGGTTGTCAGGAAGAACTGATTCGAGCCGTGAAAGCTACCGGCAAGCCTACCGTGGTGGTGCTTGTGGCCGGCAAGCCTTTCGCCATGCCTTGGGTGAAAGACAACTGTGAATCTGTAATCGTGCAGTGGTACGGCGGTGAACAAGAGGGACGTGCTATTGCCGAAATCCTGTTTGGAGAGGTGAACCCCAGCGGCCGTTTGAATGTGTCGTTCCCGCAGAGTACCGGACATTTGCCTGTGTACTACAATTATTATCCTTCCGATAAAGGTTTCTACCACGATCCTGGTAGTCCCGAGAAGCCGGGACGCGATTTCGTCTTCTCCAGCCCGGACCCCGTGTGGGCATTTGGACATGGTCTGAGTTACACTACCTTTGAGTACAAGTCGATGCAGGTATCGGGTAAGGAATTCACCGCTGACGGTATTTGTGAAATCACAGTAGAGGTGACCAATACGGGCAAACGCGACGGCAAGGAAGTGGTTCAGCTCTATGTGAATGATGTGGTCAGCTCGGTGGTGACTCCTATAAAGGAACTGCGCCGTTTTGAGAAAGTGTTTATCCCTGTGGGCGAGACACGTAAGGTTACATTCAGCCTGCCTATGAAGGAACTCGCTTTGTGGAATAGCGATATGAAAGAAGTAGTGGAACCGGGTGACTTTGAGTTGCAAGTGGGCGCTGCTTCCGATGACATCCGTTTGACGGAAATCATTACAGTGAAATAATAATCTAACCTAATCATAAACTCCCAAAATAATTAATGAACATGAGAACATCAGTATTTTTCAGTATCCTGTTTGTAGCGTCAGCCCTGTCTGTGACATTGGCGCAAACCAATCCTCCCATTGTAGATGATGACGGTATTCTGAACATTGTGGACAATCCTTTCGATACAAACCGTTTCGTAATCGGCCGTGATTTCCACGAAAACAAGTTTGCCGACCAAGATAAAGGTCTGCAAGGTATGGCCGACTGTTTTTTCAATATGTCGGATGCCTCGGACGGTACCAAGCAGAACTTCAAACTTTGCAAGAAGTTAGGCCTGAACACCATCGTGTCGGCAGAAGGCCGTCACCTCACTGGCAAGGACTGGATGGCCATGACAGATGAGGAGATTGATGTCTATGTAAAGAAGATGATTGAAGATGGTGGTAAAAGCGATGCAATCGTAGGCTATCATATTTGCGACGAACCTTCCTCGTTGGCGTTCCCCAAATTGGCCAAGGCGGTAGAGGCTGTGCGTAAATACGCTCCTGGTAAAATGGCTACCATCAACCTCTATCCCAATTACGCCACACTTTGGACGCTCGACCAAGTGAAATCACAACTTGGAACCCGAACTTACAAAGAGTATTTGGAGCAAGCGGCTACGGTGATTAAACCAGATATGTTATCATATGACAACTACATGGTTCAGTACTCGATGGACCAGTCTGATCCGAAACGCACCGCCCAATATTACTCGAACATCCTAGCCGTGCGCGAGGTTTCCTTGAAGTACGGAATTCCTTGGTGGAATGTGGCGTCTGGCAATCAGATACGCCACTATACGGTGATACCCACCCTGTCTAACCTGTTGCTGCAAGCCTACACTTCATTGGCTGCTGGTGCGGGTGGGGTGCGTTGGTTCACCTACTGGAAGGGTGGTTATGGGTATACTCCCATTGATGCCGAAGGCCGCAAGACCCAGACTTGGCACTATTTACGTGAGGTAAACAGACAGCTTTCCATCTTAGGTCCCATTATGAAGACCTTGAAGTCGACAGGCGTTTATTTCACTACTGACTTTGCCGGTAAGGATGTACCGCAACTACCTGGCGAGCACGTGAAGAGCATCAAGTGCGACGAGCCTTTGATGGTAGGTGAGTTCCTGAGCAAGAAGGGAAACCGTTACATCATGATAGTGAACTTGAGCTTGGAACGTTCCGCCCGCTTCATTGTGAATACGGACGTGAACGATGAACGGCTGTTTGTGGTGAACACAGGCGAGCAGAAACCCTATTTCGAGGAAATCAATAATATCAAGCTGAAATCAACTTCCATGTTGGGCGGTTCCAAAGAGCAACTTGACATGGCTAAGGAACGTGCCTATTGGTTGCCTGCCGGTGGCGGTGTGCTGATTAAGTGCAGCGGACAGACGCATCAGGATTAATACGAGTATTTCCTATATATAAAGAAACTGTTTTGAATTAATTCACTGAATAACGTGAGTTTGAGATAACAGAGTAAATATATTCTTGAATGCTAGTGACATAGTGATAAAAGTATTAAATTTATAGTATCCAATTGTAACATTTAAACGACTATCACTATGTTCTCTGAGGTTAAAGTTACAGAGATTTATTGTATGATAGATGATTTTTGTAAGGCATTTGTGTTACAACATGGAAAACATTAAAGGGAAACTCTGTGCGAATAAGGGGTATATCAGTGAATTGGCTAAAATTAAATCTTCACTAACATAGAATAATATAATTTATTCTACGTACATTTGCCTCTTTAGTAACTCCATTATCGTTCCACAGTTGTCGGACAATAGTTCTGCATTTATAGAACAGTCGTTCCACAGCTGTGGAACGATAATTGGATTGTAGGTGGAAATAATAATATAAGAGAGAAGGAAAATTAAACTTCCCTAATGAAAAAAGAATAGGTAATGAGTGTGAATTATGATCTCTACGAGACCCCTAATCCAAATAAAGATGGGGAAGAACTGCCTTTACATGCACGTGTGGTATTGAAAGGTAGTTATACGGCAAGTGAATTTATAGATATGGTGACAGCTATTGAGCATATTCCTCATGCGCAGGTGGTGGGCTCTATCGAAGCAATTTCGAGCACGTTGAAACATTTGCTTCTGAAAGGCTTTTCGGTAGAACTGGGTGATATTGGCTACTTTTCTCTTTCTCTGAGTGTAGACAAGAAGGTGATGGAACCGGAAGATTTACGTTCCCCATCCGTTTCTCTTAAAGGTATTAATTTACGGATTAATCGTCAGTTTAAGAAAGACATTGAGGCTTCATTGGAACTTCAACGCTGCAATTCACCTTTTCGTGTGAAAAATCCATTGGATGAAAAGAAATGCCTACAACGTTTAAACTCTTTTTTAGAGGAGCATCCATGTATTAACCGACAGGATTATATGAGGCTTACGGGGAAGACTAAAAAGCAGGCACTGCAGGATATCAATGCTTTCATCGAACAGGGTGTATTACAGAAATATGGATTAGGATGTTCGGTAGTATATATAAAGGTATAGTAAATCATTTTATCGGATATATATACTTGATATTAAACATTTTCTGCTTACCTTTGTTTGCATGAAAAAAGATAACGAGAAAGGAGACGAGTCTATGGCAAGTAATTATATTCGTTTCGATTGGGCTATGAAGCGCTTATTGCGTAATAAAGCCAATTTTGCAGTTCTTGAGGGCTTTTTGACAACACTTCTCAATGAAAAAATTGTTATTCAGAAGTTGTTGGAAAGTGAAAGCAATCAAGAGGACGAGTTTGACAAGTATAATCGGGTAGATATGCTTGCCGAAAACTCTAGGGGAGAGCTTATTCTGATCGAAGTTCAGAATAATAATGAGTATGCTTATTTTCAACGTATGCTGTTCGGCACTTCCAAGTTGGTGACCGAATACATTAATCGTGGAGAAGGCTATGATAAAGTACGTAAAATATATAGTATCAATATTGTCTATTTTTCATTAGGTAGCGGAAAAGATACGGTTTATCACGGAAAAACGGAGTTCAGGGGTATTCATCAGAATGATGTGCTGGAGTTGACTCCTTTTCAGAGACAAACGTTCAAGGTAGATGCTGTGAGCCAACTTTATCCGGAATATTATATATTGAAAGTGAATGATTTCAATCAGGTAGCCAAGAGCCCGTTGGAAGAATGGATATGTTATTTGAATACAGGTGATATCCCCGACAGCGCCACAGCACCGGGGCTGGAGGAGGCCCGCGAGCGATTGAAACTTGACAAAATGACGAAAACCGAACTTGAAGCTTATTATCGGCATTTGGATAATATTGTAATATTGAGAGATAATATATTTACGGAACGTGCAGAGGGTCGTGCGGAAGGTCGTGCAGAAGGACTTGAAGAGGGTCGTGCAGAAGGACTTGAAGAGGGTCGTGCGGAAGGACTTGAAGAAGGACTTGCGAAAGGACGTGAGGAAGAAAAGAAAGAAATGGCACGAAATATGAAGTCTTTGAATATACCCCTTGATACTATCTCACAGATAACGGGGCTGGAAATAGAAAAAATACGTGATTTGAAAATTTAGTTGTCACTGATAGCTTTTCTTATAAATTTAGTGTGTCTTATCTGAATTATCCTGATTTGTAATAAGGATAACAAAATAATTGAAGATTGTTTGGGTTTGTAAAGGAGGTATTCATATAAGCAGGAATACCCCCTTTTCTTTATCTTAGAACCGGAAACTCAGTCCTCCTAAGAAGTTGAATCCTTTGGCGGGATAGCCAAGATAGTATTGGTATTTCTTGTTCAGTAGGTTATGGACTTGCGCATAAACGGAGATACCTTTGAATATATTGTAATTGGCTCCGATATGCAAATCGTTGATTGCACTCATTGAGGAGTAATCATCAAGCTTGATTTCTTCCCGGTCGACATAATCATAACCTAAATTTACGTTAAGGGCGGAAATTGGGTGAATACGTACATTGAACGATAGTTCACTGACAGGTTTTACAGCTAACAAATATTTTTCTGTTTTACTGTCCCAGTTTCGATAAGTATATTTAGCGGATATTCCCACAATGTCTTTGTAGTCATAGCTGATTTCACTTCCTAGATAAAAATTATCCGTATTGTCGTGAATAAAGCTCAGATAAAAGTCAGAACGGCTGTTATCGGAGTCGAGGGCGAAATAAGATAAGTCGTTTTTCAAATTCTGATAACCGCCATACACATTGAACCAGACTCCGGGATAAGGACTGGCTTTGAAGCCAACACTACCGTTGATTTGCTCGTAAGTATCAACAGGGCGCTGTATATATCCCCATGAGGAGAGAGTGCCGACATTCGGTAATTCTCCGTAAGGACAGATATTTTCCAGCCTGCGGAAATCATTCAGTTTCTTACCGCCAGTTGCTTTTGCATAAACAATGTAACTGTCCGAGAAAATGTATTGTGCAGTGACATCCGGTGAAATACGGAATGACTTGTCGAATCCGAAAGATAAATCTACATTGGCTCCGATGTGTAATTTCCAATCGTCATTATTCAATTCATAATATGGATTCACAAGTAGAGTCGTATAGTTCTTGAAATATTCATCTCCCGTAGATGGGTTCTTTGTGTATCCACTGTATAAAAGATTATTCATTTCCAATGCGATAGTAACGGATTGTTGATCGTTGATGGCTCCTGTGACATCACCTTTGGTGCGTATGATTGTTTCCTTGATGGCTGTATTTGCATCATTTTCACTGATCATATTGTGTTGGCGTTCGTACATCAACAGGTTCGTTTCTGCATTGAAACGCAGTGGTGCAGTCTCATCAATGAAATGAATACCCGCATGGAAGTCACCGGAGGTGAATTTCTGCTTGCTGTTGACGCTTCCCGGCAGGAAGTTGAAGTTGCTTAGCCCGAAGTTTCCGGCAATATTCAAGTCTAATTTATTGAACTGGTGCGTATAATCCACATTGGCACGTGTGCGGTAGTAAAAAGCATTCCATTTTTCGCCGTCTGTGTAAGGGAGAGTCAACTTCCCATCCATACCGTCCATTTGAAAACGTACATTCAGCTTGTCTTTCTTCGACAGACGGAATAGATAATTGGCGAGGATGTCCAGATTGCCTAAATTGCCGTAACCGGCACGTACATATCCGGGGGCGCTTCCGGGTTGTATTTCTTTTCCGGTATAAGGATTCATCAACCCTGCCGGAACGGAAGTTGCCGGAAAAAATGTAGTGGCATATTCCACTTCTTTTTTGCTGACAGTTGGTTCTTCGACTTTAGGCAGGACGTTCACTTTGGAAGCATCCATGATGTCCGGATTGTATTCTTGTTCCACAACGACCGTGCGGTTCATTGTCGTATCCTTCGGTTGGGTAGTTTGGGCTTGAAGGTAGGATGGCATTGAGATTGCCAATGCGAGCCCTCCTATTATATAATGAGATCGTTTCATTTTAGTTTTATATTTTAGTTCTCAACTTTCAATTTTTAACTTTCAATTTGCTCAGTCTGCTTTCGATCATAGTTGCGATGTCATCGTTGCCTTGATAATTCTGTTGCAGACTCAACAGGTATTGGCGTGCATCCAAGTCTTTGCCCATGGCGGCATATACATCGGACAAAAGGACAAAACTGCGTGCCAGCCAATAAGCGTGTGGTGTACTTTGCTCTATGTAGTTGAGAAGTTCTTTCTCGGCGGCGTTGTATTCTTTTGCATCGTAATGCGATTGTGCCACCAGATATTTGGCTTCAGCTCCATATGCATTACGTGTATCTTTGGCTAACTCACGCAAATCATCCACAGCTTTTTTATCGGCTTTCTGCTTGGTATATGCTTTGGCGCGATAATAAAGGGCTTCGTTTCTTAGCTCCGGACTAAGTTTGGCTTCTGCCAGCAAGTCGGTAGCGGCATGAATTGTTTCGATGTCGTCTCTCAGTAGAAAAGCGCAACGAAGTACTCCGGTTTCAGCAAGCTGGCGGCGTTCCACATTAGTTGCTTTCTCTTTCAGCATTTTATAGCTGGTCAAAGCGTCTGCAGTCTGTTGCTGATTGAACTGTACTTCGGCACGAAGAATAAGAGCTTCTTCTGCAAACGGATTGTTGGGGTATTCCAATAGCTTTCCGGAATGGAGAAGAATCATATCATAGTTCTTCTGTTCGCTTCCGATCAAGCAAAGATAGTAATGTGCGTTCAAGCTGAAAGCTCCTTCCGGGAAAGTCTGCAAGTATTTGTTGAAACTTGTTTTTGCTTCTTCCAGTCGTCCCCGCATATAGATTTTTTCTGCGGCAGTATATGTCAGAGAGTCTTGCTCATTGGCGTCGAAGCGTATATGTCCCGGCATGGCATTGGCAAGAGCAGCAAATTCATCGATGCGGTTGAGATCTACATAGATCGATTTTAGATCGCGCATAGCCATCCGGGCTTCTTCACTGCCCGGATATTTTTCGATAACTTGTTTATAGGCTTCGATTGCCTGGTTGTAATCATCCTTTTGATAATACAGCAAACCGATTTCTGCAGCGGCTTTTCTGCTGACAGGGCTCTCCGGATATTTGTTCATTAGTTCTTTAAAGGAAGTAATAGCTTGGTTATTGTTATCCATCAGCACATACGACCGTCCTTTTTCATAAATGGCATTCACAGCGTATGGAGAAGCCGGATATTTTCCTACCAGGCGGTTCAGTAGGGTGATTTTGCCGGAATAATCTTTCTGTAGACCAGACACAAGAGCCAATTGATAGAAAGAATAGTCTCCGGAGGGAGTATTCATTTGTTCGGCTTGTGAATAATAATGCTTGGCCTCTTCGAAATTGCGTACGTGTAGGTAACAGTCGCCGACACGGTTGTAGGCATCGGCAAGTGCGGTTGTATTTTCTCCTTTCTCCAGCCGGATATATTTTTGGAAGTAGTTACTTGCCTGGGAATAATCTTTTCGGTGAAAAGCGATGTATCCTAAATTGTAATTGGCAAGTGCATACGTTTCGTTGTTGGGTTGGGTTGTCAGTTGCAGATATGCATTGAAGTCACGTGCGGCTTCCGTCATACGGTTGAGGCGATAGTAGGATTCTCCGCACCAATAATACGCGTCTGCTTTCGTCTGACGGTTGTATTGTCCGATAGCTATGGATTGATTCAGGTATTTCAAGGCTTGTTCAAAGTTGGCATTGGCGAAGGACTGTGTACCTAACTGAAACAATATTTTCTGTTTGGCTTCCAATATTTGGGCGCTTGGCTTGGCTATCCGGTCGATGGATTTCAGGGCTGCATCATAACTGCGGGTATTCATGTAAACTTCTACCAAATAGCTGCTGACTTTTTCAGCGTAAGGAGAAGTCGGGAATTCATTCAGGAACTTCTCGAAAGCAGTAACGGATTCGCCGAATGCGGAGAAGGAGGTTTCATGCAGGCAAAGTGCGTAATTGTAAGCTGCCTGTTCCTTGATTTGCATGTTAGCATTGGAGGCGGCTGCTTGTTCGAAAGCCATACGGGCTTTGTTTTTTTCTGCCAGTTGCAGATAGGAAAGCCCCATATGGAGGTAGGCGTTTTGTGTGAGGGCGTCGTTGGTTGTTGTCACTTTACTTAATGTTTCGGCTGCTTTGGAATAGACTTTTGTCTGATAATAAGAAAGTCCCAGCATATAAAGTGCATCACGACGAGGTGCTGAGTGATCTTTATCAAGATATTCGTTAAATGATTCTACTGCTTGGTGATATTGTCCGAAGTGGTAGTAGGCATCTCCCAGAATGCGGTACATTTCTGCAGCATGTTCGTTGTTTGGATAAGCTGATAAATAATTCTGAGCTACAATCTGTGCCTTATCATAATTTTTTAGCTGTGCATAAATTTCGGCAATGTAATAGGGGACAAGTGCCTTG